>Ga0114996_10001752_pt1 | contig 28786 bp, 31 predicted proteins | sample ArcticOcean_MG_C_4_FD_87039 | JGI IMG/M metagenome (GOLD analysis project Ga0114996, IMG submission 87039) | Marine microbial communities from western Arctic Ocean - ArcticOcean_MG_CB4_134 | ecosystem: Environmental > Aquatic > Marine > Oceanic | place: Arctic Ocean: Canada Basin | collected... | reverse complement strand
TTCTGCTGGCGCTTCTGCTGGCGCTTCTGCTGGCGCTTCTGCTGGCGCTTCTGCTGGCGCTTCTGCTGGCGCTTCTGCTGGCGCTTCTGCTGGCGCTTCTGCTGGCGCTTCTGCTGGCGCTTCGGCAGACTTGTGTGTAAGATGTTTAAATTCAGGACGGTATTTTTCAGGTAATGCAATAAATACTTTGATTCCCACTAATCCAACTTTTAGCAATGATTCGCAAGATGCAAAGTCAACAGATTGTGCTGCAGTAAATCCTGCTTTTGGAACTACACCTGCTTTAAATTTTTCAAAACTTGCACGATCGCTACGCATTTTTCCAGCGACTTGTATTTCTACACCACGAGCTCCATTATTCATAATCATTCGCATAGTCCAATTAGCCGCACGTCGCATTGGTTGACCACGTTGTACAGAAGATGCCAATCGACTAGCCATGATTTCTGCATCAAGTTCTGGAATTTTAACTTCAGTAACGGAAATTTGGGGATTAGTAATATTAAATTTTGTTTCAAGTGCTTCAGTAAGAGAACGTATACCCGAACCTCTTCGTCCAATTACAAGACCAGGTTTGTTTACAAATAAATTCAGAGTGGTTCCAACGGGTGTTTTTACAATATCTACAGAAGAAAAACCAGAATCCATTAATTGATCTTTTAGAAAATCAGTTAGTGCAGTGAGATCAGAGTTCTTTGCTAATACTTTTTTAATCATTGTAGTTTGAGATTTTTCCATCTATTAATCAACCTGCAATTATTTCTATATGAACCAATTCATGATTCATTGGTGTACTACGTCCCATTGCTCTAGGAATATAACCGGGAATAGTGCGTCCACGGTGTGCGGCAGCGTGTATGATACGAAGATTTGAGACATCCAGTCCTTTGAAATCGGCATTAGATTCAACTTCATTTAAAATTAGAGAAATATGTTTAGCTACCTTGACAGGATATCTACCTGCATGGAATTTATCAGTAGAGCGTCTATGACCTACTTCTTTCTTATGTCTACGAAAAGGAATTGATTTATTGAGTAAAATGACATCGTCTAGTAAACTAATAGCGGAAGATATTTTTTTTCCTTTAATAGTATTACAAACTTCGCGAGCAGCCTTAGGGCTCATATTAATCTCTCTTCCAGAGGCACGCGCGTGAACAACTGGATCGTATTGCTCGAAACTGTATCCAAAATTGGGCATTTTACAACATTACACCTTAACTATAGAATTTACAAATCGGTTAATGAAGATATAAGTTTTTTTCAATTTCAAAAACCTATTTCAATGGAACGTAGAGACTTGATTTAGAAGCACCAATTCCAGGTGTTCCATGTTGTACTTTTTTATTAGTAATAGCATATTCGCCAAGATAATGACCAATCATAGTTGGTTTGACTTCAACAGGAACAAATTCTTTTCCTGTATATACATGAATTGTTAATCCTAGCATCTTTGGAAGAAGAATGAGATCACGAGAATGAGTACGTATACTCTTCTGGTCAGACGAGTCTTTATTTATATTATCAACTCGTTCCAAGATTTTCTTTTTATTTTCAGAGAGTCCACGAGTTAAGGAGCGCCTTTGACGAGATGGTACAAGTTTTAGAAATTCATCCAACGACATACTTTGTAATTCTTTCATTGAATTACCACGATACTTGAATTCTTTAGCCATAATCTATACCTCCGAAAGCCTTGATCTTCTTCTTGCTCTACCTGGGCCAGTTTTACTAGCGGCAATTGAACCAACTTTACGTCCTGGTGGTGCATTTCTAGAAGTAGATGTACTTTGGTGTGGACTTTGATGTCTACCTCCACCGAATGGGTGATAATGAGATCCCATCGCTACACCTCGAACTTTAGGATGTAGATGGCCATAAGCTTTAGCATAACGTGCTTTATTACCTGCTTTTAAGAATGGTTTCTCTTTAAATCCAGCAGCAGACATTGCACCAATAGTTGCACGACAGTTTGTGTGAACAACGATACTTTTTCCTGAACGCAATCTAAGGATAGAACCATCTGCAGTTTTACTATATAGTAATGCAGAAGTACCTGCACTTTTTGCAATTTTTCCACCGTCTCCAAATGTTCGTTCGATATTACAAATAGAAGTTCCTTCAGGTATATCACGTAATGGAAGAATATTACCGTCTTGGATTTCAGAACTAGAACCGATAGAGATTTCTTGGTTTACTCGAAGGCCATTAACAGCAGGAAGATAAGAGATTTTATTATTAAATACAATTTTAGCAAGTGGGACTGATCTACCTCGTTCATGTAACAGGTCTTTTACTATACCAGTAACAGTATTATTAGAATCAAGAAATGGATAAGATGCAGGTGCAATTTTATTTTTAGTATGACTTCTATATCGCATTCCTCCATCGCCACGACGTTGAACAAGGATTCTTTTACCCATTCTACATAACACCTAATTTTGTAGCAAGATCGAGCGCAGAATAATCATCGGCAAAAGTTACAAATGCTTTCTTACCTTGAATAGTCTGAGCAGTATTGATTGCTTTCACCTTAACCTCATATAAGATACTAAGTGCTTGTTTTATAGTGTTTTTGGTTGATTCATTACTAACAATAAAAACTAACTTATTTTCTTTTTCAATACGATCAAATGTATTTTCAGTTACATATGGTCGAACAATTATGGATGCAGCTTGATCAGGACGCATTAAGTTCCACCGATTTTAGAATATTGCTTGATAGATTAGAGAATGAACTTTTTGTCCAGATAACAAGTCGTCCAGCTTCAGTTCCAGGAGCTAAATCTAAGACATTAAGGTTTTTTGCTTCAACTAAATCAACGCCTAATAGATTTTTACATGCATTGCCTATTCCTGAGTCATTAGAACAGACAATTAAGGGTCCTTTCTTAATTTTTCTCGGACGTCCACGTAATCTTGACTTTCCTGAACGTAAACGTACATTAGATAATCTTTCAAGTTCATTAGAAAGACCAAAGTTAATCAGAGTAAGGCGAATATCTTTAGTTCGATTCATTGATTCAATATCATCAATTATAATCAAAGGAAGATTAAGTAGATTGTCAATTCTGTGACCACGATTAATGACAGATTCCCGATTCATAGAAGCAGAAATAGCAGACATAAGAGCAGACGTATTTTCTTTTTTATTTAATTTTTGATAGATATTTTTTTCACTACGTGGTGGATGTGGATTACGACCGCCTTTAACACCGGCAACTCCTGCAGCACTACCTCCTCTAGGTCCACTATGGGATTTAATACGACCAATTCTAGAGATGCCTTGACCGGTATTCCATGATTCGCTACTAGAGCGTTCTCCAGCAAGTGGATCAGTTCCTTTAGGAATTCTACTATGAGATTGAATTGCAAGAACTGCTCTTTTAATCAATCTAGGATTATACGGAGTTGTGAAAACTAATGGAACCTGAATTTTTTCCACTTCTTTCCCATCTAAATTATAAACAGGCAGCATCATTCTAATTCGCCTTTCTGTGTACTAAGTTTTAGAACTTTAGGAACGTCTAATTTTCGACCTTTTGATCTAATTGGATATCGAAGTATAACGGGTCGTTTGATAGGACCTGGTAATGAGCCTTTAATGATGACGTAGTCTTCAGGTACTAAACCGAAATGGGTGAAACCGCCAGCAGGATTAACACTTTGTTCTTTTTCATTTGCAATAAAAAGAACTTTCTTATTAAATTCAGTTCGTTGATGAAAACCCATTTGTCCAGCACGAGGAACCGTATACATAATATTTGCGGGACTCCAGGCACCAACAGTACCAACTTCTCGAACAGTTTTTCGAGATTTATGTTGTTTCCTTTTTATACCGAATCGTTTTACAGGTCCTTGCCAGCCTTTGCCTTTTGTAACACCAAGTGCATCGACCAACATTCCAGGTTTTATAATATCAGAAACAGTAATTTTCTTTCCTAGATTGTTTTCAATATATTCAAATTGATTTTCTAACGTAATACCTCCAAGTCCAATTTCAAACAAATATGGTTTAATTTGAGATAGACCTGCTTGCTTAGGAGGTACAGAAACAATTGCGCAAAGTTTATTCAAAGATTCAAGATTATCTTTGATTTTACTAACTTTAGAATCGTAATCAGAATTTAATTTTTGTTTTCTTGATATTTCTTTAGGAAGTTGTTTTGCATATACTTCACTAAAAACTAGAAGTCCATCAAGACTATTTTTGTATGCGCGTAAACCGACAATAGTCATTGGAGCACAAGACAAAACAGTAGCGTGGTTAAAGATAGGTTTTCCAAAGGTAGGAGATTTATCTACATTATCAACAGTCAGAACATTCATAGAACCAACCTTAAAACCCATAAAACCAAGCAAAGTAGGTTCTTCTGATTTAACATCAGGCCAATTTCGAATTCTTGCATTTAGAGTACCATGTCTACCTCTTGGCCTAAATGCCAAGGAACCACGTCTTGGAGCTGAATGTTTTCTACCCATAAAAAATCACATTGATTAAAGTAAAATAAACGTAAATTGATTTTTAAGCATTGTGATTTTAGACCCTATAATTTAGATTTATTCGATTAATTTCCATATATAATGACCCGAATAACCGCCAACTCGTGTGATACGGTTTTTTGATTCAAGATCGTGAAGGAATTTATTAGCAACTGACGCATTAACTTTCAATATTCTTGATGTTTCGTATAAAGTAATAGCTTTGGTACTGCCAAAGACTTCTTTGAGTTTATTATCGTCAACGTTAGGCACTGATAATCCATAACTGACATCTTCTATCGATTTCACCTTTGGTTTATTACTCGATTTAGTATCAGATTGCTCCTTTGGCTTGTTCCAGCTTTTCTTAGTATCTTTTTTTGTCTCTGACATATATACAATATATCTAAAAACATAGTAAGATAAACTTTACCACGATTAAAAAAGACTAGATTAATAATATTTGAGAGTTATTGAATATGTGTGGATTACAGCATAGTTGCACAAGCATATGAAGACATGGAAAAGACTAGCAAGAGATTAGAACTTTTAGAGATTTTATCAGGTCTTTTTAAAAATACATCGTCAAAAGTCATTGAGAGAGTAATATATCTAACACAAGGTAAAATAAAACCAGATTTTTATGGGATAGAAGTAGGAATGTCAGATAAATTAGTAATAAAAGTATTAGAGAAATCTACGTCTATGTCCAAAGATAGTATACAAGAAGAGTATAAGAAAACTGGGGATTTAGGAGAAGTAACAAAGATTGCATTATCAAATAAAGTACAAACTACATTAGTAAAAGATAGATTAACAGTAGAAAGAGTTTATAGTACATTTGAAGATATTGCAGATACCACTGGACATGGATCGGTAGATATAAAAATTGCCCATTTATCAGGGCTATTATCTGATTGCACGCCACTTGAAGGAAAATACATTATAAGAACACTTACTGGAATACTAAGACTAGGAATAGCAGATTATACTGTTTTAGATGCATTAGCTGTTACATATACTGGCGATAAGAAAAACAGAAAATATTTAGAAAGAACGTATAACGTTTCAAGTGATCTTGGGAAAGTGGCAAGAATTGTTGTAGAAAAAGGCTTGAAAGGATTAGAAGAAATTAACATCGTAGTAGGAAATCCAATTAGACCAATGCTTGCAGAAAGATTGAGTTCATCGCAAGAAATCATTGATAAAGTAGGTGGAAAAATGAGTTTAGAATATAAGTTAGATGGTGAAAGATTACAGATTCATGTAAACAAGAAACAAGTGAGTATTTTTTCGAGAAAATTAGAGAATATAACAAATCATTATCCAGATGTTTCTTCAATAATGAGTGAAATCAACGTAGAGAATATGATAGTAGAAGCAGAGGCAGTAGCAATAAACAAAGAAAATGGTTCATATTTACCATTTCAGGAACTTATGCATAGAAGAAGAAAACATAAAATTAAAGAAGCAGTAGAAAACTATCCAATATCAATTAACTTATTTGATATAATATTTTTTGATAATGAAGATTTAACAAATTCTAGTTATGAGCGAAGAAGGGAAATTTTGAATATCATAGTAAAAAAGAATAAAAAATTAGATATTGTTAAAAATAAAATAATTCGAAGTGCTGAAGAAATCGATAATTTTCTAGAACAATCCATAGAAGAAGGTTGTGAAGGATTAGTAATCAAAGATCTGCAAGGAACATATAGAGCAGGGGCAAGAGAATACCTATGGATTAAATTAAAAAGAGAATATAAATCAGAAATGTCAGATACTTTAGATTTGGTAGTAATTGGAGCAATATATGGAAAAGGGAAAAGAGTAAACAGATATGGAGCGTTACTTTTAGCAGCTTATGACAAAGAAGAAGACGTGTTTAGAAGCTTTTGTAAAGTAGGAACTGGTTTTTCAGATGAGCAATTGAGGATAATTTACGAGAAACTACAAAAATGTATAATAAAAGATAAACATGTAATGGTGGATTCAAAAATGGAAGTAGATGTATGGTTCAAACCAAACATAGTATTAGAAATCACTGGATCTGAGATAACCATCAGTCCAATACATACAGCAAATATGAATGAAATTCGAAAAGATTTTGGTCTTGCGTTGCGGTTTCCAATATTTACCGGAAGAATCAGAGAAGATAAAATGGCTCAAGATATAACCACTACAATGGAAATAATGAATGAATATAAAAAACAGTTAAAAAAAGTAATAAATTAGAATAAAGTTAAGGTTTTTTAATTCGTATAACTTATAATTTGTATGTTTTCTGGGGGTTCTGAAGATAAAGCAAGAGGAAAGACACAAGCAGTATTACTTGATGAAACAAGAAAAGTACTGGATTCGTCAAGAGAGTTAGTAATTGTATTTAAAGCGGTTATTGAAAATGATGAGAAGAAAGTCAATGATTCAATTAAGAAAATAGGAGAAGCTGAAGATGAAATTGAGGGATATAGAAGAGCATTAACAAGAGAATTAGCAGAAGTAGGAAGTTTATTAATGAATAGAGAAGATTTGTTAAAAACAGCTTATGAAATAGAAGAAATAGCAGGCTATACTAGCGGTGTTGCATTTAGAATGTCAATTGTAGATAATAAATCATTAAAGAAGCCATCAATAAAAAAGGAATTTGAAGAATTATTAGATATGATTATTGAATTAGTTCATAAATTAAATGAAATGGTAAGATCTCTTGCAGTAAATCCAGATAATGTAATTCAAATTGCATATGAATTGCAGAGAATTGAAAGAGAAACTGATTTGAAATATAGAAATCTTGTTAAGATTATAATGAAAGAAGTTGCTGGTGCAAAAGATGCAATGTTACTAAAAGATGCTGCAGAACATATAGAAGAGATGGCAGACAGATGTTTATCGGCAGCAGATTCAATAACAATTATTGCAATTGGATTATAGTATGCCGAATAAGTTGTTTAAAGGGGAATTAGTAGAAAATAGAATAGTAATTTGGGACATCGAAGAATCAAAGAAAATATTCGGAGATGGTTATTTTGGTAAACCACTAGGAGTCCAAAAACCCAAAGGAACTGATTTTGATGCACCATTAATCCTTGATTTAATTGAGGGTTATTATCTGGTCTCAGAAAAAAAGATAGCAATTCGTGATTTGATTTCAGGAAAAGTCATTTCAAAAAAGAGATTAGTAGAAAAATGCGAGAGCGAATACGTGTTATTCAAAGAGAAATTTCTTGTTTACAAGGAGTTAAGATCTCGAGGGTATGTTGTCACTCCCGGAATAAAATTTGGAAGTGATTTCGCAGTTTATGAACATGGGCCAGGAATTGATCATGCGCCATACATTATTCAAGTTATGTTACCTCAGGCCAATCTTACAGCGACAAGTATTGTATTAGCAGGACGTTTGGCAACAACTGTGAAAAAGAAGTTCCTGATTGCTGTTGTTAATTACAGTCAAGAGGATATAGAATTCTTGTCGTTTGAATGGTGGAGAGCTTAGTCTCATTTTTATATTATAAGAAATATCGCAAAATACATGAAAGATAATAAGGTTGAGGAGAATGATTTCGTATTATTCTATTTGTCTCCAAGAAAGAAATGGCTAATTCAAGTTACTAATGAAAAACAAATACATACACATGCTGGATTTATAGAAGGCAAAGATGTAATAGGAAAAGAGTATGGCCAATGTGTAATAACTAATACAAATAATGAGATATACTTATTGTATCCTAAACTTAATGATTATATTTTCAAGTCAAAACGTGCGACGCAGATACTTTATCCAAAAGATATGGCAATAATCGCGAGTTGGACGGACTTGAGTAATGGAATGAATGTAATAGAAGCAGGAACTGGAAGTGGATCTTTAAGTTGTGTAATAGCAAATTTGATTCGACCAGATGGACATCTATATAGTTATGATATAAGAGAAGAATCGCATGAAATTGCAAAAAAGAATATTGAAAAAGCAGGATTGTCAGAATATGTTACATTAAGCCTCAAAGATGCAAAGTTAGGTTTAGAAGAAAGAAACATGGATGTGGCAATATTAGATTTGGGGGATCCATGGACTTTGATCAAAACAATGAAAGATTGTCTTAGACCAGGAGGTTCATTGGCTTCAGTATCACCAACAATCAACCAAGTTGAGAAAGTGGTAATTGAATTACAGAATGAAGGGTTTCTAGAGGTAGAGACGTTAGAGATTTTGATGAGAGAGATGGAAGTAAGAGAAGGGAAAACGAGGCCCGCTATGAGAATGATTGGTCATACAACATATCTAACGTTTGCAAGGAAAAGTTTAGATACAGTTACAGTTTGAATTGTAAGGAGAGAAGAATATGAAAACCGATACAGTAGAAGATATTTCGTTTTTACTTTATTTCATGCCCGTGGTAATGTATATCGTTAGTACTATATTGCATGTGACTGTTTCAGGGTTAACTTTTCAAGAGAGTTTTTTATCAGTAACAAGAAATCCGTTTTGGTTAGTCTTATCACTATTAGCAGTTAGTGCATCTTTAATTTTTCATATTAGATCAAGTAATGAAGATGAAAGAACTGGACTAATATCCATTCATGCAAAACGAATGAGAATAATTGGTACAATAATTATATTATTATCTTTAGGAGAAGCAATAGCTGTATCTGACGCTCAGACCAATATGATAGAATTATTCATAACAGGCAGATTACCTATTTTATTTACTGCAATAATGTTTTTACAATCAGCATTTATACAGATTCCTTTTGCAGTTAAAACAGAGAATAATAAGTTTATAATTAGTATATTTTCATCTGTATTGATTTTAGCAAGTCCAGTTTTATATTATTTAACCGATATGATAGGATTACCGTTCATTGTAAATCTAAGTGTTTCATTAGTACTGGTAATATTTGGCGCATTATTATTTACTAGAAACTAAAATAATTCATGATAAAGTTCGTCTATGTTTTGTATAGAATAACTAGGTTTATCAGAATCTGGAATAGAATTAATGTCAATATTAAGATCATTAGTGGTTAAGATACTAGTAATACCCAATGAATTAGCGCCTCGTATATCAGATGTAATATTATCACCAATCATAACTGCTTGATCAGGAGTTATATTGAAATCAGATAATACTTGATTAAAAATTTCAGGATATGGTTTTCCAATATAACGAATCGACTTACCAGTAGCATGACTAATTGCTTGGGCGATTGCAGATTCTCCAAGGAAGTAACCAGTATCAGAATGATGCGTTCCTTTAAAGAATTTAGTGGTACCAGAACAAATTAATTCAGCTCCGTTAAGAACAAGGCGCATTGCATGATTTAATTCTCTATAAGTCAAATTACGATTCGCGCCAACTACAACAATATCTGCATCGTCGTTAGAGACATAGATTCCTGCGTCTTCGAGATCTTTTTTCAGACCCCATTCACTAATAACAAAGCATTTAGGATTCTTGTATGTTTCTTTTATAATTTGTGTAGTAGTAGAACCAGAGGTATACAATTCATTAGATTTGATTAAGAGGTCCATAGATCTGAGTTTCTCAAAAACTATTGCTTTTGGATTTCTTGAGATATTTGTAACTATTGCAATACGGATATTATTGGATTTAAGAGCAGAAATAAATTTTTGTACAAAAGGAAGGGAAATTTCTTTATCAATACTTTCACAGATAACTCCTTCGATATCAAGAAGAAATACCTGTTTATTTAACAAATCTTTCATAATATATCATAAACAAGCGTACAATTATCTTTTATTCGAGTTAAGATAATTGAATAAATAAACATGAGTTACAAATCACTAGAAAAGTTGTCAGAAGATGTCATAAAATGTAAGAAATGTGAATTATATAAGTCAAGAAATAAATCAGTGCCAGGAAGAGGAGAGAAAAGTAATAAGATTATTTTTGTTGGAGAAGCTCCAGGAGCAGAAGAAGATGAAAAAGGAATTCCATTCTGCGGTAGAGGAGGGGAATTATTAAGAAAGAGTATAAGAGAAGTTGGAATAGAAGATACAGAAGTATATATAACAAATTTAGTTAAATGTAGACCGCCAAAAAACCGTCGTCCAACGGAAGAAGAGATAGAATCATGCAACAAATATTTACAAGAAGAAATTAGATTAATCAAACCTGAAATTACAATATTACTTGGCAAGACCGCAATAAAGAAACAACACGAAGATGTATTATTAAAAGAACAACATGGTAAGATTATAAATAAGAAAGAAAGCAGATATCTTCTAACCTATCATCCAGCAGCAATATTAAGAAATCAAACAAAAATCAGTACTTGGATTGATGATTTAAAATTAATAAAGAAATATTATAAAAAAAAAGTGAGAAATTAGTTATGAAAACAGTTCTTCAAGAAATGAAAAAAATGATAGAGATGAAACAAACGAATAAGTTAACCATGCTTGGAGAAGTTAAAAAAGAAGGGAATGCGTTCAAGGTATTAATCTCAACTATATTATCATCTAGGACAAAAGATGATACGGCGTTAGGTGCATCTAATCGTCTATTTAAGAAATATAAAAATCCAAAAGAACTTTCGAAGGCAAAAACATTAGATATTAAGAAATTGATTAAGCCCGTAGCGTTCTATAAGACTAAATCAAAGAAGATAAAACAAGTAGCAGAGATTATTCACAAAGACTACAATAATCAAGTACCGATTGAGATGGATGAATTATTGGACCTGCCATTGGTAGGTAGAAAAACAGCAAATTGTGTCTTAGTTTATGGATTTAGAAAACCTGCAATACCGGTAGATGTACATGTTCATAGAATTTCAAACAGGTTAGGGTTAGTAGAAACAAAAATTCCTGAAGAAACAGAAATTGAATTATCTAAGATAGTAAATAAGAAACATTGGCTGCAGATTAATGAATATTTTGTGCGATTTGGGCAATTAATCTGTAAACCAATTAATCCAAAATGTGAAGAATGTGTATTTCAGAAAACCTGTAGATATTCACAAAATAGAAATAAGAACAATTAATCTCTCATTCCCAGTCATGTGCTTTAAACCAAATATCAGTAGTTTCTGGATAAATTTCGGATACTAGTTTTTTAATAGCTATAGCGTATTGACGGATCTCCCATTGCGCGGTTTTTTCAGTACGTAATTCAAGAAAATTCATGATTGCTTGAAATGAAGCAGTCCAATATATTTCAGTATATTGATTAAGAGGAAGAATAGTACGTGCTTGTTCTTTTGCGACACCGATTTTTAATAGATTCTCATATGATTCTTCAACGTTTTTCATGAAATTATCGAATATTTTTTGACATTCAATATTAAGATCGTCAGACATGTTATCTCCAGAACCTTGTTTATTATCAGTAGATTGTTGTCGCCAGACCAAGGGTTTGTAAAAATCTTTAACAGGAACATAACGACCACTAATTTCATTCCAAGCATGATCCTTAGTGGTAGAAGAACTAGTAGTTTCAATACCAACTACATGCTTGTACCATTGTCTCATAACAAATTCAGGAGCCTTGATATGAAATTGAATTATCATATGCCTAAATGGAGAGTAGTGTTTATTTTTAGCAAGAAATCGGACAAGTTTTCTATCTCCTTCTTCATATACGGTTTGACGTTTACCAAATGATACACGTGCAGAATTTACAACAGTCAAATCAGTACCTAGATGGTCTATAACCTCAATAAACCCAGAATCTAAGACTTCAATCTTCACAGTATTAATTATAAGAGTAAGTAATATAAAAAAGACAGATTAAACAATCTTGATAGAGAGTCTATTAGAGATGTGCTTCGGTAGCTCAGACTGGTCAGAGCGCTTGCCTTGTAAGCAAGATGTCGAGGGTTCGAATCCCTCTCGAAGCTTTCATAAAATTTGGTGAAAATAGAGAAAAATTATACTTTATTATGATAATTATATTAATAATCAAATTATCAATATTATCAAGTGATTAAATGAAGAGTGCGGATATTTCGATTATTGGTCCAGATAGTAAAGGGATTGTAGCAACAATAACAAATTTCATTTTCGAGAATCAGTGTAATATAGAAGAAGTTAGTCAAAATGTAGTCAATGGTACATTTTTTATGAACGTGAAGATATCAATTAACAAAAAAAAGTTTGATAAAGAAATATTCAACAAAGGATTGGCAAGAGAAGCAAAACAATTAGGTATGAAGTCTAGAGTATTTTATGACGAACAAAAACAGAAAAAGAATATGGCAATTTTAGTAACGAAAGAAGATCATGTATTATCTGAATTATTAATGGCAAATAAAGATGGAAAATTAGATGTAAATATTCCCATAATCATAGGAACTATGGAAATATTAGAAGATATATGTAAAAAATACAAAATTAGATTTATTTGTATAAAGGATAGACAACAGTCATCAAGAGAAGATAAGATTCTGAAGATATTAGATGAGAACAATGTAGATTTTGTCGTATTAGCAAGATATATGAAAATACTATCTCCGAGATTCGTATGGAACTATCCAAATAGAATAATCAACATACATCCATCATTGTTACCTGCTTTTCCTGGAGCAATGGCATACATGCAAGCATTTGAGAAAGGAGTTAAAATTTCAGGTGCAACATCACATTTCGTAACAGTTGATCTAGACCAGGGTCCAATTATTACACAAGAAGCTTTTACATTAGATACAACAAAATCATTAGAAGAAATTAAGAAATCAGGAAAAGATTGTGAAAACAAAGCACTAATCAGAGCAGTTACACTTTTTGCAAACAATAGATTAGAATGCAGATGGGGCAAAGTTATTATCAATAAAAAGAATTAATCTAATTCAATTTGTTTTTTTATACTTTTAGTGAGTAATTTGAAGAAGGTTTCATAATCGTAATCAGAGATTTCTATAGAAGAATATTTTTTACTTTGTTTAGCAATTTTATAGGCTTTAAGGTGATAACAAGAAGATGATTTTTGCCTCATCAAAGAGAAATAAAATCCTCTGCAACTGCAATAATCACCATCAATGAAAATCAGATGGTCGCCATAATTTCCTATAACAGTCCATAATTCTCTTCCGCTAGGTTGGAATTTATGGAGTTTTACACGACCTTCGTCTATTAAATCATTAATAAGGTCGTTAGAAGACCTTTTCTTCATGAATAATTTAATACAATTACCAATATATCAAGATTGAATTGATAAGAATTCTATATCCAGAACCGGCACTAATTCTGAGTAATGAAAACGAGAAACACGTAGTAATTAGTGATTTACATATTGGATTCGAAGAGAGGTTTAACAAACAAGGTATATCAATTCAGAGTTCTACAGAAAAGATGCAGAAGGTTTTATCAGAATTAATAAAGAAAGAAAAACCAGATAATGTGATTATTTTAGGTGATGTAAAGGACAGTATTGCGTCAATAACAAAATCAGAACGTATTGAGGTTCCAAGGTTCTTTAGAGCGATTTCAAAATTAGTAGATATTGTGGTAATACCAGGAAATCATGACGGAAACATTAGCTATTTACTTCCAGATAACATAGAGATAGGAGATAGTAGAGGGATAAAAATTGATTCAACGGTTTTATTACATGGTCATACAAACATAAACGAGACATTTAATGATGTGAAGAAGATAATCATTGGGCATTTACATCCAATATATAATCAACAAAATAGTCCATTATCAGGTTATCAGATATGGTCAATATTAAAAACAAAAACAAATGATCTATTTGAAAAAAATAATGAAGATATAGAAATCATAACTGTACCTTCGTTTAATAAAGAACTAACAGCTAGTGGTTTTTCTATTCACCGAAAGAAGAATATTTGCCCAATAATAAGAAAAACAAGGCCGTATATTAATGAAGCAGTATTTTTAACGTTAGAAGGAGACATAATAGGTGATATAAATTCTTTATCTGAAATAATCTAGAGTATAAGATAAGAATTATTAGGAGGTTTTGTACGAATTAGCTAGATAGCACATGGATGATTTAATGAAACCGTTTATCAAAGATGGAAAGAGCGCCCTTTTAGCATACGACCAAGGTTTAGAACATGGTCCTAGTGCGGATTTTGATGATAGAAATGTAGATCCGCAATTTATTATGGATACTGCTGTAGCTGGAGGGTTTTCAGGCATAGTATTTGGAAAAGGCTGTGCCGAGAAATATTATAATGGAAAAGTTCCACTAATTGTCAAAGTTAATGGAAAAGATAACCTTACTGCAGGAGATCCATTATCAAGACAAGTATGTTCAGTGGAAGAAGCAATAAGTCTTGGAGCAAAAGGTATAGGATATACAATATATGCAGGAAGTGAACACGAACCACATATGTTCCAAGAATTTGGAAGAGTTCAAGAAGAAGCACACAAAAATGATTTACCAGCAATAGCATGGGTGTATCCACGAGGTGGAAGAGTTAAAGAACTTGGTGGAGATATGAATCCAGCAATTGTTGCATATGCGGCAAGAATTGGAATGGAACTAGGTGCAGATGCAGTCAAGATAAAATATAGTGGAGATCCAAAAACATTCAATTGGGCGGTTAGATCTGCAGGAAAAGCACATGTATTCATGTCTGGTGGAGCAAAGACAAAAACCGATGATGAGTTCTTAAAACAACTTTCAGGAGTAATGGAAGCAGGAGCTACAGGTTTAGCAGTAGGAAGAAATGTATGGCAACATCCAGAACCTCTAGAAATGTCTAAGAAGATTAAAGAAGTAATTTTCGAAGGAAAGAGAATATAATATAGTATAATCTAGTTAGATGATTTAATGAAAATAGCTATATTGACCGGAGGAGGAGATGCACCAGGATTAAATCCAGTAATTCGTGCAGTTGCTAAAGTAGCTAAAGAGAATCAAGTAGAAATGATTGGAATAAAAAGAGGATGGGCAGGTTTAGTAGAGTTAGATCATTTCCCTCTTAAATGGGAAGATGTGAAGGATCTTCATTCAGAAGGAGGCACTTTTTTACTTTCGAGTAGAACAAACCCAATTAAAATGGAGAATGGAATAAAATTAGTTTCAGAGAATTTAAAACAAGTTGCAGGTGGCCTAATTGCAATGGGTGGAGAAGATACACTAGGTGTTGCAAATGAATTATATAAAAAGGGGGTAAATGTTGTCGGAGTACCAAAAACGATTGATAATGATTTATTTTCTACAGATTATACAATAGGGTTCGATACAGCAATAAATATCACGGTAGAAGCAATAGATCGAATAAGAAGTACAGGAAAATCTCATGAAAGATTCATGGTAGTTGAAGTAATGGGAAGACATGCAGGATGGTTAGCAGTACATTCAGGACTAGCCTCAGGAGCAGACGTGATATTATACCCAGAAGAGAAGTATGACGGTCAAAAAGTATGTAATAAGATTAAAGAATTAAAAAAACAAGGACAAAATGCAGGAATTATAGTTATTTCGGAAGGAGCAGAGGAAAAAGAAGGAAGTTACACTACTCAAAATCAAGAATTAGATGCTTTCGGGCATGTTAAATTAGGAGGAGCAGGAGAAAAACTGGCAAAATTAATAGAAGATAAAACAGGAATAGAGACAAGGCATATTGTGCTTGGGCATTTAGCAAGAGGAGGAACACCATCTGCATTTGATAGAGTTTATGGAGCTAGATTAGGTTATGCAGCTATAAAACTAGTTTTAGAGAAAAAATGGGGGCAAATGCTTACTTTGAGAGGAACTGAGATTAAATCAATGCCTTTAGAAGATGGTGTAAAACAATTAAAAACTGTAACAAGTGATTATAAGGACTTGATTAAACAACTAACATAGTAAACTTATAATAAGAAATTAAACGGTACAAAATATATGAAAAATTTTTATCCAAAATCAACGGATAAGGTAAGTTGATAATAAAATGAAATGGAAAACATTGGAACATAACGGGATATTATTTCCGCCAGAATACGACTACAAGAAGATATCAGTTAAAGTTAAAGGAAAAAATATATCGCTAAATAAAAAACAAGAAGAAATGGCATGGGCGTGGACAAAAAAGAAAGGCACGCCATATGTACAAGATAAAGTTTTTATTAAAAATTTTACAAATGACTTTCTTGAGCAATTTGAAGAGAAATATAATAATTTATCAATTAATGATTTTGATTTCACAGAAATGATAAAGATGCAAGAAAGAGAAAAAGAACATAATTCAAAACCGGAAATTAGAAAGAAATTAGCGATAGAACGTAAAGAAAAAAGAGAAGTTCTAAAAGAGAGATATGGTTACGCGATAGTAAATGGTTCAAAAACCGAGGTAGGAAATTACATGATAGAACCAGCTTCAATTTTCATGGGAAGAGGAGAACATCCATTTAGAGGTAAATGGAAGAGAATGGCTGAACCAGAAGACATTGTATTAAATTTAGGAAAGAAATCTAAGGTTCCAACCTGTCCAATAAAAAATAAAACGTGGGGAAAAATTATACATAATAATGAATTTACATGGTTAGCGAAATGGCACGATCGATTAACAAATAAAGACAAGTATGTTTGGTTGTCAGATACATCAACAATACGACAAGAACAAGATAGAGCAAAATATGAAAAAGCCATAAACTTACAAAAATCGATTTTAAAGATTAGAAAACATATTAAGAATAATCTAGCATCGACAGATGAAAAGATACAGAAAATTGCCACTGTGACTTACCTGATTGATAATTTAGCAATGAGAGTAGGAGATGAGAAGGATGAAGATGAAGCAGATACTGTAGGAGCAACGACGTTAAGAGTAGAGCATATAATCATTAATGGAAATAAGATAGAATTTGATTTCTTAGGAAAAGACAGTGTAAGATGGAAAAAGACTTTAGAAATAAATGGAGATATGCAATTCATTAGAAATATTCAGAAATTTATCAAAGGAAAGAAACCGAATGATGCGATTTTTGACAAAATATCTTCTACAGATGTAAATAAATTTCTGTCAAACAATAAAAAAGGAATTACTGCAAAAGTATTCAGAACTTATCATGCATCAAATCAAGTAAATGATTATTTAGACAAATGTGGATTAGAATCAAAAGATGATGATTATTTGAAAATTTATCATGCAAAGATGGCTAATTTAGAAGCAGCAGTACAATGTAATCACAAAAAGACACCGACAAAAAACTGGGAAGAAAGTATGAAAAAGAAAGAAAGTAAAATCAAAGATGTGAACAAAGAATTAAAAAATATTAAGTCATTAATAAAAGATCAAGAACACAAATGTGTAGTTTGTAACAACGAGTTAAGCATTAATGGAGATAGAATAAAGTGTGAAGATGAGAAATTACACAAAGAGGATAATAAATTACTGAAAAAAGTGGAGAGGCAAAAAGTACTTATTATAAAAGAGAAAGAACGTATCGATAATAAACAAAATAGAGTTGAAGAGAGATTGAATAAGATGAAATTGAAAGTTGAAGTAGATAAGAAGACTAAAGAATACAATCTTAATACGTCGTTAAGAAATTATATAGATCCTCGAATATACAAGAATTGGTCAGAAAAAGTTGAACTAGATTGGAATAAACTATACCCAAAAACACTACAAAGAAAATTCCAATGGGTAGATCAAACGGAAAAATAATAAGAGAACTATTTAGCCCATTTAATAGAACAACCTATGCCATGAGTTTCAGAACGGGTAACATCATGTTCGGATAATAGTTCGTCTAAAGCATTTCTTAGATCAGAAGAAGTAACATTATCAGGATCTTTATTGTCGTCAATACGACCATGATATCTTAATTTCCTATCAATGTCGAATACAAATATTTCAGGAGTGAATGAAGCACCATATGATGATGCAACGCTCTGGTCTTCGTCTCTTAGATAAGGAAAATTATAAGATTTTTCAGTAACGCGGATTTGCATCTTTTCGAAAGTATCTTCTGGATAGTTAATAGTTTCATTGGAGTTAATGGCAACAAGAGAAACAGATTTATCAGAATAATCTTTTTGGATTTGGATTAATCTATCTTCATATGCTTTTACAAATGGGCAATGATTGCAAGTGAACGTAATTACAAGAAGTTTTTTGTCTGAAAAAGAAGATAATCTATAGGAATTATTATCAGTAGCCTTTAAATTAAAATCAGGCGATGTTGTACCAATAGAGATATGAGGCATAAAAAATATTAACAATTAGTAAGTTTTAATGTTTTGCAAAGATTTAAAATTAAACATAGTGAGAATATAACTAACAGATTATTTTGATTATTCCTGGCGCACGAAAATTAATTAATAGACTAATTCCTGAAGTATCAGACAGGGAAATTGGGGATCCTCACATACAAGGTGAAGATATAGAAGTCTTTCCTTCAAAGAAAGAGAATTTTAGACTAATAAACAAGATAGAATCACCCAGAGATATTGCATTCGTAGATGGGGGAAATCTTGAACTAATAGGAGCGCCTAATTTTTCTATTCAATTAAACAGAGTATATGGAGCAAAATGGCACAATGATAGGAGGATAACAAATAAGAGATTGGAGTTTTTTTCCGCAACATATTCAACATCTTTGGTAGACAATCAGATTCAATATAAGACAATTTTTGAATTAGACTCGAATGAAATAAAATTGAGAGAACTATTACCAAAAGAGGAAGATTTGTCTTTTGCCGCAAATGATCGAAGTATAATGAGTGGAAATCAAGTAGCAGATATATCAAGAGTATCATCAATAGGAAGGAGATTTGCAGAATGGACTAATGCAACTGACTTAATTGATGAATTAAACGAGAATGATATTTTAATGATCGATGGGACTTTACAGACGAATTTCACGAATGAATCGACGTATCTTACGAATTTAAGGAGGAAAGCACGTGAAAAACGAGTAATTCTGTGTGGTCTTTCAAAGACAAGTTCACTACAGACTACGACAGGGTTGTCGCTATTAGGGAGTATAAGCAGATTAGCGGAGGAGAATAGTATAGAAAGAGAATGGTATTATCCATTTGCAATATCCAGATCTACGGACCATGATGTAATGATATTTATTATAAAACTATCAAGGAATTCCAATAGAATATTTCGTTTTGAAGTAGATAGAAAGACATTTGAAGAATTGAATGATTTACAGATTAATGAGATTTTTTCTACCATAATGAGGAATTCTAATGATTTATCATTCATAGGATATCCATATGGGTTAATTGATGCAGACAACATGGCAAGAGTGTCGTATGATGAGAGTGACGAGTATAGAGGAATAATTACCGCAGTATTAGCTAAGTCAGGAGCGTCAAAAGAATTCTTGAGACATATTCAAGCAAAAGACGCTCACGATATATTGAACATGATACTAAAATAGAACCGGTTTGACCATGTGTAAAGAGTTATTGCTAAGAATGGATTTATTGGAATGAAATAATAAGGGGTTAAGGTTTTGAATAACAAGGAGATAGATTTTATCGGACAAGTAGTTTCGGGAGACGTTGCTGGAATATTAATCCGAGAGAAAAATGTGGCAAATAATATAGAATTAGGAGACTTATTGATTATTGATGAGGACGATAACAACTCAGTAATATTGAAGGTATTTGATCTGAGTTTTGGTAGTCAGATATCACCATCAAACATGGAACTAGCTGCAGGACTTAGTCTAGAAGGTATGGGAGATGAAATCGATTTCTATGAATCTAATTTAAGAAACTATACGTTAGCAAATGCGAAAGCAATAATTAAGATAACAAAAGAAGGGGTAAAAATTCCAAAGGTTCTTCCGAAGTTTTTTTCAAAGATACGATATGCCACAAAAGAGGATTTGCAATTTATCTCTGAACCACCTGAAGATCCAGTTTATCTGGGAAATATAAGAAGTGGTTCAAAAGTACTAGATGATGTACCAGTATATCTAAATGGAACCGATTTCTTCACTCATCATGTCTTAATACCGGCCACCACTGGAAGAGGAAAAAGCAATTTGGTCAAAACAATGCTATGGAGTGTTCTGAAACTAGGAAAATTCGGAGTATTGGTATTAGATGCTCACGATGAATACTATGGAAGACATGAATTAGGACTAAAAGATCACCAGAATGCAAAAGAGAAATTACGATATTATTCATCAGATGCCCCAGTAGGCAGTAATACACTTTTAATCAACATAAGGACAATTGCTCCAGAACACTTTGAGGGAATAGTTAATTTTACTGAAGCTCAAAAACAAGCGATTTGGTTATTCTCAAATACATTTAGAGAGACCTGGATTGAGAGAATTGTTCTCAGCGATGTCGGAGAATTCGAGGGATTAGTACACGACACTACACTAGCAGTTTTGCAAAGAAAATTAAGGACTTCTTTGGGGATATATCAGAAAGACGGTGAAATAATTTGTGATAACCCTGTATTTTCTCTTCAAGGTGGAGAATCTACATTGAATGGAATAACTGGTCATTTACAAGATGGAAGGATCGTGATAATTGATACGTCGAAATTAGCAGACCAAACAGAATTATTGATAGGAAGTATGATTGCGAGCAAAGTATTTTACAGGTATAGGGCTTCAAAAGGAAAAGGTCAGTTAATAGATAATTGTCCAATAAGTATAATCATAGAAGAAGCGCCCAGAGTATTATCAAATGATCAATTACAAGAAGCTGGGGAAAATATTTACAGTACAATAGCCAGAGAAGGTAGAAAGTTCAAAGTAGGATTAATCGCAATAACACAGCTTACCAGTTTAATTCCAAAGATAATTCTAAGTAATCTTAATACAAAAATAATCTTAGGAAATGAGATGGCTGCTGAGAGAAGATCAATAATCGATTGTGCAGCACAAGACTTGTCAGAAGAAGATAGGACTATTGGGAGCTTGGACAAGGGAGAAGCAATTGTAAGTAGTGTATTTACAAAATTTGCAATACCGATATACACACCGCTTTTTGAAGATATTGCACGTCGTGAATCAAAGAAAGATAATAAAGACGACTATGAATTAAAATTAGATTGAGGAAGGATACAATGTTCAAATTTGCACACATGGCAGATATACACATCGGAGCGCATAAAGACAAAAGATTGATTGATTTAGAGATCGAGGCGTTCAATGAATCAATAGATATTTGCATAAAAGAAGGAGTAAAATTCATCATTATTGCAGGAGATTTCTTCCATGAACCAGTTCCTGAACTTGAGCAAGTAAAAAAAATAATAAAAAAATTGATTGAATTATCGGAATTGAACATTCCAGTATATGTTGTCTATGGAAGTCATGATAAATGGGGAAGTCAAGATTCAATAATAGAATTGTTGGAAGCAGCTAAACTAATCATTAAAATTTATAATCCGAAAACAGTAGATGGTAAAATAAGATTAGAAATGCATCAAGATAAAGAAACAGGTGTGAAATTAGCTGGAATACCTGGAAAAAGAGGAGGAAATGAGATTCATATTTTCGAGAGATTAGATAGAGAACATCTTGAAAATCAAGATGGGTTAAAAATTTTTGTGTTTCATAGTGGAATTGAAGAATTCAAACCAGGTTTTTTGAAAAACGCGATGGACATGCAATGTATTCCAATAAATTTGTTCCCAAAAGGTTTCGACTATTATGCAGGAGGTCATATTCATAAAAGAGATGAATTTAATATTCAAAATTATCAGAACATAATATTTCCAGGGCCATCATTCATAGGTTGGGGATGGAAAGATTACGCAGATGTATCGAAGGGAGAGAAGAGAGGATTCTACATCGTATCATGTGAGAACAACAAGATAATTGAGAATGGAATAAAGTTTATCGAGATGAATAAGATAGAAGGTAAATTTATTGAGTTTGATGTTACTGGAAATAGAGCAAAACAAGTTAATGAAGAGATAAATAAGAAGTTAGAAGAGGAAGATGTAGATAACAAGCTAGTAACAATAAGAATTTTTGGAGAATTACTTTCTGGAAATAAAGCAGACATAGGCACTATTGCAATAAGAAAATTATTAACCAATAAAAATGCCATAGCGCCACAAATTAATGATCGTAAAGTAACGACAAAAGAATTAAGGAAGATAAGAATGTCGAGTGAAGATAAATTAGAAATAGAAGAAGAATTATTCAAAGAAAGTATCATCAACATAAAGCCTGAAAGTCATTCATTACAAAATGAAAAAGGAATAATCATGGCAAAAGAACTACTAAAAATACTAAAAAAGTCACCCAAAGATTCAAGTGGAAAGAATTCTACAGCCTTACAAAACAAGATAACAAGATTAAGTATAGAAATACTTGGAATATCGGATATAATGGAGGAATAGCCATGATCATCAAACAGATGACACTAGAAAACATTAGAAGTCATAAATCAACAAAAATAGAATTTGCGGAAGGAAAGACACTCATACGGGGAGATATAGGATCTGGAAAATCAAGCATCATGATGTCGATAGAAGCTGCATTATTTGGAAAGAAATTAAAACAATTAATTAGATTTGGTGAAGAAAATGGGAGAATTGAATTAACATTCGAGATTCAAGACGAAAATAGAAATATAAAAAAATATTCAGTAATTCGGGAACTATCGATAAATACTCAGAAAGGAGGAGAAATAATTTATCATAATGAAGGGAATAAAAAAGGAATCTATTCAGCGGATGAATTATCAATAGAAATTACAAAAATACTTGGAATAAATGAAACCGCTAAAGCACAAGAGATATTTCATGCATTTGTTCTTGCAAGACAGGATGAATTAAAGGAGTTAGTAAAAGGAAGTGGAAAAAAAGACGAGGATGCAAGAACAACAATTCTAATGAAAGCATTCGAAATGGAAGCGTATAAATTTGCAATAGACAATGCAGAAAAACTAATTAGAAGAATCAATGATGTAAGGATTAGAAAAGGTGGGGAAATAACAGGTCTACCAGAAATAGAGAAAAGTATACTAGAAATATCAGAAGTAATCAAGAAGAAGAAGAATGATTTAGAGAAGACAACTGAGTCAGTAAAAATCAAGAAAGAGAATTATAATCTGAAGAAAATTGAATACGACAAAGTTAAAGAAGAAAGAACAAAGATTACCACAATAAATACAATAATCACAAGTAAAGAGAGAGAATTAACAGAAAAGAAGAAAGAGATATCAAGTAATGAGAATAAGAAAAATATCAATAAAACAAAGATAGAAAAAACAGGAAAGGCAATTGAGCAGATTACGAAAGACATAGAAAATTTATTGCCATTAGAAGAACTTAGAGATAAAGAGAACAAGATAACAGATGAGATCACGCATTTAAAAATGGACGTGTCTAGAAAGGGAGATGAGGCAGGAAGATATGAAGGAATTCTTGAAAACGGAAAATGTAGTACTTGCGGGAGAGAAATCAGTGATATTTCAGGTTATAACGAGTTAATTTCAACTGCAAATATGAAAAAAGGGGACGTCGAGAATAAGATTAATACAAAAAATGATGAGAAGAAAGAAATTCAGAATACAATCAGAGAAACTACAGAGATGAAGATATTAGAAGGGGATTTAGAAGAAATTAAGGAAATTGATAAAAAAAATAAAATACTAGATGAAAGAGTTTTACGTCTAACTAATGGAATAAATGAACAAAAAATAGAATTGGAAAGATTACCAGATGAGAATGAATTAAGAAAGTCAGAAGATAAATTAAAAACAGTAGAAGAAGAATATGACAAAGTTAAACAAGAAAGAACAGAAATTACGACGCAAATTAATGGAAAAACAAGTGAGTTAAATGAGAACAATAATAGTTTAGAGAAACTTAAACGGAAAAAAATAGAAATGGAGAATTTAGATGATATTAATGAGTGGTTGAACAAGTATTTCATAACTACAGTTCAATCAATAGAAGATCATGTCCTCAATACAGTGAATTACAAATTTAATGAGTTATTCAAAGGATGGTTTGAATTACTGGTAGAAAATACTAGTAAAACGGTAAGAGTCGATGAGAAGTTTAATCCAATCATTCAACAACAGAATGAATTTGAACAAACATTTGGATTGCTTTCAGGAGGAGAAAAAGCAGGGATTGCACTTGCCTACAGGTTGGCATTGAACAGTTTGATAAGACAGCAGCCAACAGGTTTTAGACCTGAATTATTAATGTTAGATGAACCAACGGATGGGTTTAGTAGAGAACAACTTACAAAAGTTAGCGATATACTGTCAGACATCGAGAATAAACAAGTAATCATAGTATCTCATAATCAAGAATTTGTAAAACTAGATCAGATAATCAATGTAACAAAAGAAAATGACATATCAAGAATAGATATTCAATCTTATGGAGATTGATGCGGGAGGTGGGATTTGAACCCACGAACACCTAAGTGATAGGAGCCTAAATCCTACGCCTTTGACCGGGCTGGGCTACCCCCGCACTATAACAGTTTATTTAATACTACAAAGAATATATTTCAATTGAAATATCTAATTTTACTACTAATTGTCACGCTTTCTACATTTTATGTTGTAGGAATTTCTAATTCATATGCAGAAGATGTTGAATGGTCAACAGAAGCCCCAATGCCAACAATAAGAACTGAACATACAGCAGCAATTATTGATGATAGGATATACGTCATTGGAGGATTTGAGCGTAATAGTGATGTAATAAAAAGAGTAGAAGTATATGACATAAGTAAGAATGAATGGATTGAAGTAGAGCCAATGCCAGTTGCATTACATCATGCGTCGGCAACTTCTTTTGAAGAGAAATTATATGTCGTTGGTGGATTTATTGATGGTTGGAATCCAACATCAAAGATGTATATTTATGATTCAGTAGAAGATTCATGGACAGAGGGAAATTCTATGCCAACTGCAAGAGGCGCATTAACAACGCAGAGATACAACAACTATATTTTTGCAATTGGAGGAATGACAAGTTTGGGTCCTACAACAATTAACGAGATGTATGACATAGAGAAAGGAACATGGATGGACAAAGAAGCAATGCCTATTGCAAGAGAACATCTTGCGTCAGGTATCGTTGGAGACAAAATTTTTGTAGTTGGAGGAAGAGTCGAATTTGGATCAAATTTGAATAACAATGAGATGTACAATATAAGTGAAGATAAATGGGAAATAATGGAAGACATGGTCTCAGAAAGAGGAGGATTAGCGGCAACATCAATAGAAGAAAGCATATTTGTATTTGGTGGGGAATCCAGAGTTAGTACATTTAGTAATAATGAACAATTCAATTCAATAGATAATATTTGGACGATTAGAGAACAAATGCCAACTGCTAGGCACGGATTAATAGCTATTGCATATAATTTTTCGATATTTGTCATAGGTGGTGGAACCGAACCAGGATACAGTATGAGTGGAATAAATGAAGTATTTACACCCTCTGAGTTTAGAGAGATTGAGAATACAGTGGAAGAGGATATAGTTTCTGAAGCAAATGTAAGTAATCAAATTAAGGTTGAAATTTTAGAAGAGGAAGAGAATAATCAATCAGACATAGTAGCAGAGATAGCAGATCCATTTGATTCATGTCAACTAGTAGACGAATGTCTATCTCCAAATGAACAGACGTCGTCTAGAATTATTTACTATGTATTCGTGATTATAATATTAATTTTACTACTAGCAATAGGTTTTACTTTGATTTCATTATACAGATACAACAAACTGGAGAAAAAATAGATAGAATCTAGTAGAGAATTTCTTCGGGGTCAAAATAATCATTTTTACGAGTAGTTCTAGATTTACCCAATGTTTTTAATTCTTTAAGAAAATTAGTACGAATATTAGATTTAATTTTATCAATTTGATTATATTTAGTTGTAAAACAAGTTAACTCAAGAGTAAGCTCATCTCCATGAAGATCGTGAATCAATACAATAGGACGACGAGGTTTAGATTCAACGTAATTAGTAATAGTTGCAGATTGAATCAATAATTTTCTAATTTTATCAACATTATGGAAGTTACTTGTTCGATAATATAAAGTAATTAGATAGCTTTTTCCTTGGGATATAGAAATTTGGTTAGAGAGTAATAAATTATTGGGCACAACAATTACATTTTGATTTTGATCAACCAATTTACTAAACATTAAACCAACATTTGATAAAATTCCAGATATTTGTTCTTCATTTATTGAAAGAAAGTCTCCTTGTTTAAACGGTTTCCAAATAAAAATAATTAATCCTGATAAAAGATTACCTAATGTGTCTTTGGCAATAGCAAAAGTAATAATAATTGTAGACAAGACAAGAATAATTAACAATAAATTATTTTCAACATCATATCCAAGTAAACCAATGACTACCCAGAAAGAAATAAATCCTATGGACAACGTGGAAATTTTTTGTAAGATGCGCAAAGAGAACACGTCCATTTTTCTTTTAACAGATGAATCAGCTAATGATGATTTAGAAATACGATTAAGAAGTATAGCGGCTATAAATACAGTAAAAATTTGAAATGTTGATTTAATATATATTATTTGAGTAGAAAAGAGACTAGCGTTTAAATAAATAATTAAATTGACGCCAAGGCTAATAACAAATAGAAGAATTGGAATACGTAATGGTAAATTATCTTTAGTTTTAAAACGAAATATAGTTTTTCGTGAGTAAGAATCAACAAAATAAGCTAGTGCAAGAAAAAAAATAAAAATTAATCCTGGTAGAATTAAATTATCTGTAGAAAATAAAAATAAAGAATTAACCACGTTTATCATACAATGAATAAGTTAAAGTAAATATATGTTTAACTGATGAGAATTCACACACAAATAATAGAAATATTAGGTAATATTTCAAAATAGAAAAAAATAATGCGGGCCCGGAGGGATTTGAACCCACGACCTCCGGCTTTCCTCAGAATAGAGGGCCGATGCTCTAATCCAAGCTGAGCTACGGGCCCACATTTAGATTAGATTAATCAGATATAATTATTACAAAATGACAGCATATGGATGAAAAATACACGATGAAAAGGGTTAATATAATCAACAATATTACTTGAGTATGGAACAAACAGGATTAGCTTTACATATTGCAAAAAGTGGGAGATTAATTATTCAGTGCAAATCTAAAAAAGTAAATGGAAAAAATGTTTTTGATCAACGTGGAAATAAAATTGCAAAGATTTCGGAGATAATTGGGCCGGTGAAATCACCATATGTTTCTGCGATTCCTTTAAGTGATAAAGTTAAAAGAGTTATAGGTAAGAAAGTGTATATTAAATAATTATAGAAATTGGCAATCCAAAATAGTGAATCGGTTTTTTGTAACTCATGTAAAACACCATTAATTGGTGATGTTGAAAGAGGTGAATATGTTTGTCCTGGTTGTGGTCTTGTTGGAAATGATAGAATAATTGATACAGGGCCTGAATGGAAAGCAATAGATTCAGAAGATAAAATGAAAAAAGTAAGAACAGGTGCACCTACAAGTTTAGCACTACATGATAGAGGTTTATCTACGCAAATAGGAGATATTGTGAAAGATGGTAATTCAGCAAATAATAAATCAATGGAAAGAATGAAAAAATGGCAACAAAGATTAAGAACTTCATCATCACAAGAAAGAGGATTAGCAAATGTATTAGGAAGGATTAGCGAATTTTCAAGGGTTTTGAATTTACCAGATGCTACAAAAGAAACAGCTGCATTAGTTTACAGAAAAGCATTAGGAAATGGAACTGCGAAGAGTAAATCAATCAAAGGAATGGCAGCAGCATCAATTTATCTTGCTTGTAGAAAATGTGGAACAGGTAAATCAATGAGAGAGATTTCAGATGTTTCAGGTCTTCCAAAACCTACAATAGCAAAATATTATCGATTAATATTAAGAGATGTAGAACAAGAATATGTCCCATTACATCCATTACAGGGATATATATCAAAATTGGTAAATAAGGCCGAATTAGATCCAAGAATACAACTATATGCAGTAAAAATGGCAAATCAGATCAATGATACAAAATTAACTAGTGGTAAATCTCCAGCAGGCATAGCAGCGGCATTTGTATATATAGCATCTGTAATGCTGGGTGAGAAGATACCACAAAGAGAAATTGCCGAATATGCGGATGTAACAGAAGTTACCATCAGGAATAGAACAAGAGAAATATTAGACAGATATACGATAAGACAAATAATTAAAACAAAATAAATATTAAAGACAAGAGTAAGCTATTAACATTAAACGAAGTCCTATGATACAAAATAAAACAACAAAAAGGGAAGAAATAGAATCTAAAGAACCTGAAAAGAAAACAAGAGGAAGAAAACCAAAGATTAAAGAAGTTAAAGAATCTAAAGAACCTGAAAAGAAAACAAGAGGAAGAAAACCAAAGATTAAAGAAGTTAAAGA
>Ga0114996_10001751_pt1 | contig 28789 bp, 27 predicted proteins | sample ArcticOcean_MG_C_4_FD_87039 | JGI IMG/M metagenome (GOLD analysis project Ga0114996, IMG submission 87039) | Marine microbial communities from western Arctic Ocean - ArcticOcean_MG_CB4_134 | ecosystem: Environmental > Aquatic > Marine > Oceanic | place: Arctic Ocean: Canada Basin | collected... | reverse complement strand
CCAACCCGGTCAGTCGGCGACTCGCCACGGCCGTGCGTTCTTCCACACAATGCGTCCGTCGTTTCTGCGGCAGCTCCTCTAGCGAGGCCCTTCACCATCGTTTGTACCTGCTCTCCGTGCCAGGTGATCCCGCCGTGATCGTCGTCGTCGGGGGGGGGATATCGGGGCTAGCCCTCGGTCGTGAGTTAGCCGCTTGCGGCGCGGACTTCGTCATTCTCGAGGCGGCCGCGCGCGTGGGAGGAGTGATCCGGAGCGACCAGGTCGATGGTCACTTGCTGGACTGGGGTCCCCAGCGGACTCGGCTGACGCGGGGGATGGCCGAGTTGATCGATCAGCTAGGGCTCAGTGCCCAGCTCGTGATTGCGCCTTCCGACCGCGATTTGTTCGTGTACCGGGGGGGTCGCCTGCGGCGGGTTCCCTTCACCATCGGCGACTTCCTGACCTCGGACATCGTGAGCGCTGCCGCCAAGGCTCGGTTCGCGTTAGAGCCCTTCACTGGGGGTCCCGATCCAGAGGAGAGTGTTGCCCGCTATTTTACCCGAAAGGCCGGCCGGGAGGTGTACGAGACTCTGGTGGGTCCGCTTTATGGCGGACTCTATGGCTCGGACCCTGCCGACATGGTGGTGGGTCGCTCACTCCAGCACGTGCTCCGGGAATTCGGCGTGGGACGGAGCCTGGTGATGAAGCTTCTCCGGGCGGGCGGCCGTATCACGATGCCACCTGCTTGTTCGTTCGAGGATGGCATGGAGGCGCTGCCAGCCGCGGTCGCGGCGTCACTAGGAACGCGGGTAAGGACGGGGACGGCGGTGCGTGCGCTGATACGGCGAGGACTGGGGTGGTCGGTGGAGACCGCCACGGGGACGCTTGAAGCATCCGCGGTGGTGCTCGCCGTGCCCGCCCCCGTCGCAGCCCATCTTCTACAGCCCCTGTCGCAAGACGTCGCCCAGCGCCTCGCGCGCCTGCGCTACAATCCGCTCGGCGTCGTCCATCTCCACGCGGAGACGGAGCTATCAGGTATGGGCTTCCAGGTGTCCCTCGCGGAGTCACTAGCTCTTCGCGGTGTAACGTTCAACGACAGTCTCTTCGGTCGCATCCACGTCTATACGGCCTATCTCGGTGGTGGCGTACGTCCTGACGTAGTGGCGCTGGACGACGATGCGCTCGCGTGCCTCGCAGTCGAGGAGTTCCGAGTGTGCACGGGCTACGACAGCCGGCCCCTAGCGGTAGCGCGTGAGGAGATGCCGGCGTGGGATCGCTCTTGGGCCGCACTTGACGGGCTGCGCCTTCCCCCGGGCCTGCACGTGACGGCTAACTGGGAGAGCCGCCCGGGTATCCCGGGGCGGCTGGCGCGGGCCCGCGCCTTGGCTGGTGAGCTGACGGGCTGAGTCGGTAATGACCCTTACCCCACCTTCGCGCGCATGAGCAATGCTGCTGAGTTTTCTCGGCATGACCATCGGGGCATATGTCGGATGGTACCTTGGGTCGCCGATCTCCTTCTTCACCGCCTTCATCCTTTCGGTGGTAGGGACCGGCGCCGGTCTGTGGGGCGCCATCTGGATTACACGCCGTTGTTTTTGATTCGGCGCCGCAGCGGGTAGAGGAGAGCTGTTGGATGCCCATGAGATCCGCTTCGTCGCCACTCCAGCGCATGGTGAAGTAAGGGCGCTGATGCTTCATCCTGTCGGTGCTTGTGCTCTGCTGGTGCTGGCGCACGGGGCCGGGGCTGGGATGGAACACGCGTTCATGAATCAGGCCGCGGAAGGGCTGGCGACTCATGGGGTAGCGACGCTGCGCTATCAATTTCCCTACGCTGGGGCGGGAAGCCGCCGGCCGGATCCGCCTGCAGTGCTCGAGGCGACGGTCCGATCCGCTGTCGCTGCGGGGGCCGCGGCCGCGCCCGATCTCCCGTTATTTGCGGGTGGCAAGTCCATGGGCGGCCGCATGACGTCGCGTGCAGCGGCGGCTGACGCGGGTTTGATTGCACTCGGGATCGTGCTTGTAGGCTTCCCGTTGCACGGTGCGGGTCGACCTCCAGGAAGGGAGCGGGCGGCGCACCTCGCCAAGGTGCCGATGCCGATGCTATTCCTCCAGGGCACGCGCGATGCGTTGGCTGACCTTGAGCTCATGCATGGCGTGTGCGCAGATCTTCCGCAGGCGGCGCTTCATGTGGTACGGGGCGCTGACCATGGTTTTCACGTCCCTAAGCGATACGACCGCACCGACGCGATGGTGGTGGAGGAATTGACGAGCGTGATCGCCTGCTGGATCAAAGAACTTGTTGGTCGCTGAAGATCTGGGAGGCGACGCGGCGTTCCGGCCCCCTGTGGTTCTCCTGTGGCGATTGACCTCGCCTCAGGTGTCGGCCACCCAGGCCGAGACGACGAGGTCCTCTTCCTCCTGGCGGCTACGCTCCGACATGAGGAACTCGTAGTAGCCGCACCGAGGGGTGCCGGGGTAGGAGCGGCAGGCATAGGGCCGATGCTCGTAGACTGTGCACCGGCGTGTGTCTGGGTGGAGGAACCGGCAGGCAGTCTGAAAGATTGCGTCTTCACGATGGCGCATCACCCGGCCCTTGCCGTCCTCCGCTGACTTGGTGAAACGAGTGCGGGCTACGTCCTCGTCCAGCTCGAAGCGACGAGCGAGCCTGCGGATATCCGCGCTCGAGATGGGGATCTGGTGGTACGTACAGCAGTAGCCGGGGCAGTTGGCGCAGTTGTAGAACACGGGAAGCTTGGTACCCAAGGAGTATCTCCCTCAGGGATGCGACGCGCGAGTGCGACTCGTCGTGTACGTTAGGTTAATCCCAGTCGCGTCGAGCGGAAAGCGCTGGCTGGTCCAAGCTGCTCCTGATCGACCGAAGTGACCACGCCGGCCCTGGAGGTGAACGATGGCGGGGAGGAGCGAAGAGGCGACTCTGGGGGGAGGTTGCTTCTGGTGCTTGGAGGCGGTCTTCCAGGAACTCGCCGGGGTGGAATCGGTCGTTTCCGGCTATGCGGGGGGGTCGACATCCAACCCCACGTACGAGCAGGTGTGCAGCGGAAGGACCGGTCACGCCGAAGTGGTGCAGGTGCGCTTTGACCCAGACGTGTTGGACTACAAGGACCTGCTCCGAGTGTTCTTCGCCATTCACGATCCGACCACCAAGGATCGCCAGGGAGCCGATTCCGGCACCCAGTACCGGTCGGCCATCCTGCACCACTCGGAGGCGCAGCGAGTGGCTGCCGAAACGGTGATGCGAGAGGTGGTGGCGGAGGGTCATTATTCGGATCTCCTGGTCACCGAGATCGAGCCCCTCTCGGAGTTCTGGTCTGCGGAGTCGTATCACGCCGACTACTACCGGAGTAACCCCGCTCAGCCGTACTGCCGGGTTGTGATCGACCCCAAGATGGCAAAGTTGCGGAAGCGGTTCCGCGACCACCTCCGGACCGGGACATGAATCTGCCGGTTCCTCCGGTCTGGTTCTTCGGATGCCTGGTGGCGATGGAGAGTCTTCACGTGATTGCGCCTGGCCCGCGCTGGACGCTCGTGGGGGAGGGAGTGGCGCTGCACGGCTGGGAGACCCGCGCGTTCCGCCGTGCTGACACGACTACCGACCTGGAGAGTCGGCCCACCGCACTCGTCTGCGTAGGTCCCTACAGGTGGAGCCGCAGTCCGATGTACTTGGCGGGGGTTCCCATCCTGGTCGGAGTCGTTCTCCTGTTGGGATTAATCGCGCTGGCCTCCATCCTCTTCCTGTACTGCACGGTGGCTGGGCGTTGGGTTGATCGGGAGGAAGGTGCGCTCCGAGAGTGCTTCGGTGGTGAGTGGGATTCATACCGGGGGACCGTCCGTCGCTGGATCTAGAGTGTGGGGGGTTGAACTCCGCTGCGCTGTGCCTATCATCGGGGGTCCAGAAATAGACGATCTTGAAATTTCTTGGTTCCAGACGCATGCCTAAGCCTTCCGGGTCCCTAGTTGTTTCCTGGCGCGATCTTGCTGCTGAGGGCCTCACCTACGCAGAGATCGCGCGGCGCTATCCTGAGTACACCGACGACCAGGTCCGCCACTACTGCATGGGCACCGCCGGCCGGAAGCTGCCGGGACCGCTTCAGGGGTCAGGGCGCTGGCGGGGCCGGAACGCTTGGCTCCAAGGGGAGAGCTCACCCAACGCTGAGCTCACGACCGTGCAAGCCAGAACGGTGCTGGACGACTGGGATACTGAGGGAGCGAGGTGGTTGACGCCTGGCACCGAGTGGGCCAAGCGGCTGGGCGTTTCGCCGAGCACGATCTATATGCTGCGGCGGGGTGAGACGTGGGAGCACCTGAACCATCCCAACCAGAGGCGACGGCCCAGGTCGGACTGACGGGCGAGGAGGAGATCCCCCATGTCGGTGAAGAGCGCGGCAAGTGTCAGAGCGGAGGTAGTTGGAGCGGGCACAGGCACCACGAAGCAGGTGCTGATCGGGCCGGACGAGGGCCCGAACTTCGTCTTGCGGCGCTTTATCATGGATCCCGGCGGGGGCATGCCGTCCCACACCAACACTGTCGAGCACGAGCAGTACGTGCTCCGCGGTCGAGCCAGGATCGGTATCGGTGACCACGTGGTCGAGGTTTCCGCGGATGACGTTGTCTTTATTCCCGCAGGTACGCCGCACTGGTTCGAAGTACTCGGGGGCGAGGCCTTCGAGTTTCTCTGCGTGGTGCCGAACGAGCCTGACCGCATCGAGGTACTCGAAGACTCCAGCGCTGACCCTGGTTGCTAATCCCCCTTGATTCGAGAGCTTCCTTTCGAGAGTCTTTGCCCGGGCGCCGCCGCGCTGGAGGATCTCATGGACGAGTACCTATAGGGGTGGAAAGCCCTCAGGTAAGCGGCTTTGTTGGTCTCATCTCGGACACCCACGGCCTCTTGCGGCCCGAGGCGCTCGCGGCGCTTGCGGGGAGTTCGCTCATTCTTCATGCAGGCGACGTCGGGGATCCCGCGATCCTCACCGCCCTGGAGCGGATCGCCCCGGTCCGAGCGGTTTGTGGCAACACCGACCACGGCGAGCTACGACAGCGGCTGAACGAAACCGAATTTATCAGTGTTGCCGATGGCGTGGACGTCTACCTTCTCCACATCCTGGACGACCTCGAACTGGACCCGGCCGCGGCCGGGCTCCGAGCCGTGATCTACGGCCACACCCACACCCATCGGATCGAGCGCCGTGGCGCTGTGTTGTACGCTAATCCCGGGAGCGCTGGTCCCCGACGGTCCAATCTGCCCGTCACCCTGGCCCGGATGTTCGTCGAGCGGGAGGGTCTGCGGGTGGAGGTCGTGGACCTCGTGGGGGACGTCCAGGATCATCGAGGGTCGTGAACGGCGAGTCGGGGGTGTCTGGCCAGCAGGGTCCAGAGCCGCCCCCCGACCCGTCCGGTCGCTACTTGGTTGGGCTCTCGCTCGGGGCGCTCGGCATCGTGTACGGGGACATCGGCACCAGCCCTCTATACGCGCTACGAGAGTCCTTCCGCGCGGCTCACGGCGTGGACCCTACCGTCGCCAACGTAATGGGAGTGCTCTCCCTCATCTTCTGGTCGTTGATCGTATTGATCTCGACGAAATACCTGGTGTTTGTGCTGCGGGCTGACAACCGTGGCGAGGGAGGGATCTTGGCCCTCACGGCGTTGGTCACGCCGTCGGGCGAGCCTAGGCGCGGCCGCAGGATTCTGGTCTTGCTCGGCCTGTTCGCGACCGGGCTGCTCTATGGTGAGGGGATGATCACTCCCGCGATCACGGTACTCGCCGCGGTTGAGGGGCTCGGTGTCGCCACCTCCCTGTTCGAGCCGTACATCATCCCGATTACGATCGGAATTCTGGTCACGCTCTTCTACTTCCAACGCATGGGGACGGCGGCGGTCGGCCGCGTGTTCGGGCCCGTGACTCTGTTGTGGTTCGTCACGATCGGGGCGCTCGGGGTTGTCCAGATCATCCGAGAGCCCAGCGTTCTGGCGTCCTTAAGCCCGGGCTACGCTCTCCAGTTCTTCGTCGACAACCGGTCGAGGGGGTTCCTCGTACTGGGCTCCGTGGTTTTGGTGGTGACGGGAGCTGAGGCCCTGTATGCAGACATGGGGCACTTCGGGCGCAAGCCCATCCGTCTGGCCTGGTTCGTGGTGGTGCTGCCGGCCCTGCTCCTGAACTATCTAGGTCAGGGAGCGCTTATCATGCGTGATGCGAGCGCGGTCGAAAACCCGTTCTTCCTGATGGTGCCCTCCTGGGCGCTATATCCCGTGGTGATCATCGCGACGGCGGCTGCGGTCATCGCTTCACAGGCTCTGATCTCAGGGGCCTACTCGCTCACGATGCAGGCGGTCCAACTGGGTTATAGCCCGCGCATGATGATCGAGCACACTTCGGCGGAGAAGCGGGGGCAGATCTACGTCCCCGCCATCAACTGGGTACTGATGATCGCCTGTATCGGCTTGGTGCTGGGGTTCCAGTCCTCCAGCAGGCTGGCTGCGGCGTATGGGGTGGCGGTCACGACCACCATGGTGGTCACCAGCGTCCTATTCTATGCGGTCGCGCGGGAGCGGTGGAAGTGGGGCCTCCCCTCAGCGATTCTTCTCGGTGGGCTATTCTTGGTGGTAGATATTTCGTTCTGGGGCGCGAACCTGCTCAAGGTCGCGAACGGAGGCTGGTTCCCTCTGGTGGTCGGCATACTGATCTTCGCCCTCCTGACGACCTGGAAGAACGGTCGGAAGACCCTGAAAGAGCGTATCTTCAGCCGCGTTCTCCCCCGGGCGATGTTCCTGGACAGCATCCTGGCGCATCCCCCGCACCGGGTCCCGGGGACTGCGGTCTTCATGTACAACGATCACCGCGGCACCCCGCCAGCGCTCATGCACAACCTCAAGCACAACAAGGTGTTGCACGAGAACGTCGTTTTCCTTTCGGTGCTCACGGAGGAGGTGCCGTACGTGCCGAGGCAGGAACGCGTGGCGATCGAGGACCTGGCTGAAGGATTTTGGCAGATCGTTCTGAACTACGGGTTCATAGAGGACGTGGACGTGCCCAGGGATCTGGCGCGGATCCAGTGCGACGGGCTCCAGTTCAAGCCGCTGGAGACCACGTATTTTTTAGGCCGGGAGACGCTGATCCCGAGCAAGACGGTGCACGGCATGGCTATCTGGCGAGAGAGGCTCTTCGGCGTGATGTCGCGAAATGCACGTAGCGCTTCGTCGTTCTTCCGTCTGCCGCCCAACCGGGTGGTGGAGCTAGGCGCTCAGATCCAGCTGTAGCGGCTCTCGGGCCCCGCGGCATCCCATGATGCCCGCCCCCCGTTGTGACCTTTCCCGCTCTCCTCCCGTATACCTTACGAGTGAGGGACCAAATCCACTACGAGAGACCAGAGGAGCGGATCAATGAAGGCAACATGCGGTCTCACCCTGACGGCAGCGTGTGAGGAGGTCCCCTCCTTCCCGGCGCTGGAGATCGAACCCAACTAAGCGGCCGTGGAAATGGCGATGGACCTGGCTGACGCGCTGAGCCAGGAGGTGGTCAACGCGGGGATGTGGTGGGCCCGCCCACCCGACCGGGTTCGGAGCCCACCACCCGGGACGCCGCGCCGCAGGACACCCACCGTCGGTAGCTGCGCTGCGTTGCCTCCGCAGAAGTCTGTCGTCCCCTGGGACGGTCGATTAGAGTATGGTCCCATGCCCACGTCATCGTTGACCTACGGGCACCGCCGGCCGCCGCGGCGCTCGAGCGTTATCTGCACGCGCAGATCCCGATTTCTCGGGCTCTACGCGTGAAGTTGCTCCGGCCCGATTGCGGGGGTGTCCTGCTGGAGGCACCGCTTACGGCCAACCCCAACCACCGTCAGACCTTCTTCGGTGGTAGCGCCGCTGCCCCAGCCACTTTGGCAGCCTGGGCTCTCGCCCATCAGAAATTTCTGGAAGAAGAAGAGTTGGACGTCCACCTGGTCATCCAACGGAGCCGGATGGAGTATCTTGAGCCGGCCGCTGCCGAGGTAGAAGCGAAGTGCCTGGCCCCCGTCCCAGAGCAGTGGGATCGGATGCTGCGCACCGTTCAGCGACGGGGGAGGGGAAGAATCGAGCTTGAGGTCGTGCTCCGTGCGGAAGGCGCCGTGATCGGCTCCTTCAAGGGATCCTTCGTGGTGCTCACCGAGAAATAGGGCGCGTTGCACGGATGCCACCGTGGAAATATTGCACTACTCTGCCTTTCACCGTTGGTGATAGACTGTACGCGCTATGACCTTCTACCCACTCCTGCAGTTCTCGACTAACGAGGGACTGGCCAGCGCCCTGACCGGCAGTCCGCTCCTAGCCCTGGCCACGCTGTTCGGGGCCGGTATCCTGACCAGTCTCACACCCTGCGTCTACCCGATGATCCCGATCACCATGTCGGTCATCACAGGGACATCGCAGCAGGGTCAGACCCGAGGACGGACAGTCCGTCTCACCCTGACGTACGTGGGGGGACTGGCCATGTTGTACGCGTTGCTCGGTCTGCTCGCCGGGTTGAGCGGCACCCTCTTCGGGACGGTGAGCGCGAGCCCCTGGGCTCGTTTGGCGATCGGTAACCTTCTGCTCCTATTCGCCCTATTCATGTTGGACGTTCTGCCGTTCCCTGTGCCCCGGTGGCTGATGGAGCTGGCGGGAAGGCAAGGGGGAGGCTCCTACGGGGCAGTGTTCCTGCTCGGGGCGACCTCCGGGATCGTGGCGGCGCCGTGCGGCGCCCCTGCCTTCGCGGTTGTGCTGACCTGGGTGGCGGCCACCCACGCCGGCTTTATGGGTTTCGTCTATCTTTTCGTCTTCTCTCTCGGTATGACCGCGCTCTTGGTCGTGGTAGGCGTCTTCTCGGGGACGCTGGCTGTGCTGCCCCGCTCCGGACGCTGGATGGTCTGGATGCGGCGGGCTGCGGCCGTGATCATGTTCGCGATGGCGGAGTATTATTTTGTGCAAGCTGGATACAATTTCTGAGAAAGGCACATGAGCCGATCCCGTAGGAACATCGCGCTGGGGCTGCTGGGGCTGGTGCTCCTCACTCCTATCGCCATACAGGCACAGGACGCGCTCGGGCTCTCCCTGGGTTCGCAGGCCCCCCCGGCAGCCGTGGAGGACCTCGACGGCGAGCCCCTGCAGCTCTTGGACCTGGTGCCGAAGGGCAAGCCCGCCCTGATCGAGTTCTGGGCCACCTGGTGCGAGCAGTGCGAGGCCCTCCAGCCCCAGCTCGACCGCATCCAGGCGGAATTTGGCAGCCATATCAACGTCGTGGCGGTGGCGGTGGGTGTGGCCCAGTCTCCGCGCCGGGTCAAGCGCTACGTCGAAGACCATGATCCCGGCTATCCCTACGTGTACGACTCGCGGGGGAGCGCTGTCCGGGCCTACAAAGCGGCTACCACCTCGATCGTGCTGATGCTGGACGCACAGGGGAAGGTCGTTTATGCAGGTGCCGGGCCTGACCAGGATCTGATCGGCGCTGTGGGGGAGGTGCTGGCAGACTGAACGAGGAGGGGCCCGGTGCGCAGCTGCGCACCGGGCCCCTCCTACCCTGGTGGTTGTGCCCCTACCTATTGAGGTTCGGGCGTCACCTTGTCGATCTCCATGGCAAGCTGCTCATAGGCCGTGGGGTCGTTCTGATTGAACGTTGTTACCACCGACGAGATTATGCCCTCCGGATCGATCACGATCACCGCACGGCTGCCCACCGAGCCGTTGTCACGCGGGGTTCCGCCGAACGCGATGAACCCCTTGTTTCCGGCATCGCTACCGAACAGGCCCTGGTAGCTGAGATCCTTCGCCCAGGAATGAAGCTCGACGGGCGAATCGTCCGAAATACCAAGCAGAACTACCTTCTGTCCATCGTGGAACAGGCTCGCGTACTCGTCACGGTACGCCGTAAATTGGATTGTTCAGCCACGCGTCCTTGCGCGGAAGAAGAACGCGAGCACCACTGTCTCACCGCGGAAGTCGCTCAGCTTGACCGGGGTCTGGATCACGCCGTAACGCGTGGCACCGGTCACGCTTATGTCGGGGGCCATCGTGCCCACCGGCAGAAAATTCTGCTCTATGGGTGCACGCTGGGCGGCGGCCGGAGCAGCCGAGAGCGCTCCCGAGAGGAGTGCGAGCGCGACGATACGCTTCATTATTGGCTCCTCGAAGGGGTGTAAAAAAAAAACAACGTGCCAATATGGCCCCCCCGGGAGCGCCGGTGCAAGCCCGAACGGGTAGCCCTTGCTTGACGGGTGGTAGAGGGGCCAATACCGTCCGTTAAAAGGACTGGCCGGGCCCGAGCCAGGCCCGCGTCCTCCGCACCGTTCTTGCATTTCTTCCACCCTTCGATTCTACAACTCAGTTCAAGGCCTGGCTTTGAGCGTCTCCGTATGTCCCACATCCCAAGGAGATCTTCGATGCGCCTGAACAGCACGACGACAGCGGCGCTCGCGTTGGCCGCTCTGTTCTCCGCCGGCAGCGTGTTCGCGCAAGCTCCCACTGCCCCGGTAATCAGCCCACATGTCGGGCACGTACTGACGTCGTTCCGGGACACCCCGGAGCAGAAGGGTTTCCTCGAGATCGCGCTCGCCGAGGCGGACGTCGCGATCCAGCACGCTGGGTTCGGGATGCGCGACCTGACCAGTCTCGACAACATGAAGCGGCACGGTGGCCACGTGCTCCATGCCGTCGATCCCACCCTGATAGCGGCAGGACCGGGCAAGGGCTACGGGCTCAAGAAGGCGGCGGCTAACAGTGCGAACCATATCGAGATGGCTGGTGCCGCTGCGGATCAGCCCGCGGGTGTGAAGACCCATTCGGTCCACGTAGCTTCGGCGGCGAGGAACACAGCCCAGCGGGCCGACGCAATTGTGGCGCTGGCGCAGCAGATCCAGGGGGCGACCACCGCCGAGGAGGCGAAGCCTTTGTTCGAGCAGCTGAACGCGAAGGCGCAACAGCTCCGCGCCGGACTCGACGCCAACAACGACGGACGTGTCGGCTGGCAGGAGGGCGAGGGCGGCCTCGATGCGTGCCAGACCCACATGGACCTGATGGTGCGCTCACTCTAGAAGCAGCGGTTGCGGCGACGGTGAGGGGCTCCCCGTCACCGGGGAGCCCCTCTTTCGTTCGCGCCGGTACCGATGGTCCCGACCTCTCGGGCGGGCTAAATTCAATGGGCTCCTGCAGACCCTTCAGGCGAACCGTATGAGACTGTGAGCTTCGTCCACCTCCACACCCACTCGGAGTACTCTCTTCTCGACGGCGCCAACCGGATTTCCGACCTCGTCCGGAGGGCGACAGAGCTCGAAATGCCAGGGCTGGCCCTCACCGACCACGGATGCCTGTTCGGAGCCTGGAGCTTCCACAAAGCTGCAAAAAAGGTGGGGATCAAGCCGATCATCGGGATGGAGGCGTACGTGGCCCCGGGGGATCGGCGTGACCGGAGTAAGGGCGGCCAAGGGGGAAAAGCCTACTACCACTTGGTGCTGCTGGCTCGAGACAGAGAGGGCTATCGGAACCTGGTAAAGCTCTCCTCGATTGGTTACACGGAGGGCTTCTACCACCGGCCCCGGGTAGACCGCGAAGTGCTGGCACGGCACTCGAACGGACTCATCGTCAGCTCCGCGTGCATGGCGGGAGAGGTGGCCCGCCACCTGCTCGCGGAAGACCGCGAGGCTGCGCGCGAGGCTGCCCAGTGGTACGCCAACGTGTTCGACGGGCGTTACTACCTCGAAGTTCAGGCCCACGACTCCGCAGGCCAGGCTAAGCTGAACAGTGGGGTGTTCAGTCTCGCCGACGAGCTAGGCCTCCCGGTGGTGGCTACTAACGACGCCCATTTCCTAACCGCCGCCGATCACGACGCGCACGACGTCTTGCTCTGTATCGGGCTTGGGAAGGACCGCGATGACCCGAACCGGATGCGCTACGACGAAGGGCTCTATTTCAAGAGCGCACAGGAGATCTCAGAGCGCTTCCCGGAGCGGCCGGACGTGATCGCGAACACCCTTTTGATCGCCGACCAGGTGGCGCTCGAATTCGACAAGAAGTATCACCTGCCAGCCTTTCACCTGCCCGCGAGCCACGGGGACGAAAACGAGTACTTGGATCACCTGGCGGTTAAGGGTGCCCAGGCACGATACGGCGATCCACTTCCGGATCGTGTGCGGAAGCGACTCGACTACGAGCTCAAGGTCATCAAGGGAACGGGATACGCCGGCTACTTCCTGATCACGTGGGATTTCATCGATTGGGCGCGCCAAAATGGGATCCCGGTGGGGCCCGGGCGAGGGTCGGCGGCCGGTTCTCTAGTGGCCTACTCCCTCAGGATCACGAATCTCTGCCCGCTCGAGCACGACCTGCTGTTTGAGAGATTTCTGAATCCGGAGCGGATTTCGATGCCGGATATTGACATCGATTTCTGCTTCGAGCGCCGTGGAGAGGTGATCGAGTACGTGCGCAATAAATACGGCACGAACGCTGTGGGTCAGATCATCACGTTCGGGACTATGAAATCCCGGGCGGTGATCCGCGACGTCGGTCGCACCCTGGGGTTCGAGCCGAGCGAAACGGACCGCATCGCCAAGCTCATCCCAAATCTTCCACAGCAGAGTTTTTCGGTTGAAGAGGCGATCAAGCAGATCAAGGAGGTCCGCGACCTGTACAAGCAGGACGAGCGCCACCGCAACCTGTTCGACTACTCCATGACGCTCGAGGGACTCTCGCGGCACGCCTCAGTCCACGCGGCCGGCGTGGTGATCGCGCCCGGACCGCTCGACGAGTACGTGCCGGTCTGTGTGCAGACCGGAAAGAACGGGTCCGGCGGGGACGGAGCGGAAGCCATGGTCGTCACCCAGTACGACATGAACTGCCTCGAAGAGGCAGGCATGTTGAAGATGGATTTTCTGGGCCTGAAGACCCTGACCGTGATTCACGACGCGGTGGAGATGGTGCGAGCTCGACTGGGATCGCTCCAGCACCCTCAGACGGGGGTGATCTATGCTGACATGGACGACGTGCCGCTGGACGATCCCGCGGTCTATCGTATGCTCGCCAGGGGTGGCACCAGCGGCGTGTTCCAGTTCGAGTCGAAGCTGGGGCACGACAAGCTCCGTGCCATGAAATGCGACCGCTTCGAGGACCTGGTGGCGACCAATGCGCTGATCCGACCAGGTCCGCTCGATTCTGGCATGACCGACGTTTACATCCGCCGCAAGCTTGGCCAGGAGCCGGTGCAGTATCCCCACCCTGACCTGCGGGAGACGCTGGAGCCGACCTACGGCGTCATCGTCTACCAAGAGCAGGTGATGCGAATCGCAAATATCCTAGGTGGCTATAGCCTGGGCGAGGCGGACGTGCTCCGTAAGGCGGTCGGAAAGAAGGACGCAGCGCTCATCAAGAAAGAGCTGGGACGATTCATCGCCCGGGCCTTGGACCGGGGCGTGGATCATCGCTTGGCCGAGGACTTGGCAGACCAGATCGAAACGTTCGGACGCTATGGGTTCAACCGTAGCCATGCGGCCGCATACTCGCTCCTCTCGTACCACACTGCGTGGCTCAAGGCGCATCATCCCGCGGAGTTCATGGCGGCGATGCTCTCGGTGGTGCTCGACAAGACCGACGACGTCGTCAAATACATAGCCGAATGCAAAGACCTCACCCGCCACTTGCCCGATCTCGAGCGAGGCATTGAAGTGCTTCCCCCCGACGTCAACGAATCGGGCTGGAAGTTCACTACTGTGGGAACCCATCAGATCCGCTTCGGCCTCGGCGCCGTGCGTGGCGTGGGGGGTGGGGCGGTGAGTTCGATTCTGGGGGCGCGAAGCGATGGTGGGAGCTTTCAAAGCCTGTTCGAATTCCTGGAGAGGATCGATACCCGCGCGCTCAACAAGCGGGCCTGTGAAGCGCTCATCGCTGCGGGCGCGCTCGACGCTTTCGGCAGGCGCGGCCAGATCCTGGCCGCACTAGATGTGGCCTACCAGGAGGTGCAGGCGCGCCAGGCTGAGAGGCTTAGTGGGCAGGAGTCTCTGTTCGGAGCCGCTTCGGTGGTGCGGAGCAAAGACCCGGCTCTCCCCGACGTTCCAGAATGGGAGGAGTCCGAGCGTTTGGCGCGCGAGAAGGAGGTGCTGGGGTTTTTCATTTCAGGGCACCCTCTAGACCGCTTTCGGGAAGTAATGCGTGCCTTTGACCGTGTGACCACTACCAACCTGAGTGAGCACGCAGGGCAGAAGGTCGAGTTGGCGTGTGTCGTGACGTCCGTGACCCCCCAAATTTCCCGTAAGGACAGCTCCGAGTGGGGCAAGGTCGTCGTTGAAGATTTTTCTGGTACAGCCACCGTGCTCGCGTTCAAGGAAGCGTGGCGATCCGCGCGCGAACTGCTGCAGCAGGACGCGGTGGTGTTAGTCCGCGGCTTAGTTTCCAATCGGGAGCGGGATGAGGAAGATCCGCCCCTGTTCTTGGACGATGTCGAGCTGCTCGAGGCTTTGACAACTTCAGGACGGCTTGCCGTCCAGATCGAGGTCGAATGCGGCACGATCGTGCCCGATGAGGCCTTCGCGGCGGCGCGCACAGTGCTCACGAGCCACCCTGGCGTGGCGCCCGTTGAGCTCAAGGTCGGAACCGGCGAGGGTGCTCAGTTCCGGTCACGTACCCTCAAGACGGACGTGACCAACGGTACGCTCGAGGAGCTTCAGGACGTGTTCGGGAAGGACCGGGTGCGGATCGTGAAGGCGGGCGGCTAGAGCCATGACAGAGCGGTCCCCGCGAGAAACAGAAGGGACGCCGTACTGCTCACGCGGCGCCCCTTCCGTGTGGATCGGACTAGACCGCGAAGCAGTAGAACAGGCCCGCGCCTCCCGTGCCCACGAGGCCCTCCTGGCTGCAAGAGCGGGTCGGGTGAGCCGCGTTCCAGGAGGAATTACCGCCTCCAGAACGGTCGCTGTGGCCGATCATCGCGGCTCCCGCGTCGTTGCTCGTCCAGTTGTTGCATGTGGTCGTCGCAGCCCTGCCCAGCAATGCTCGGCCGTGAGAGTCTGACCCCGTCAGGATATCGTGCTGGTTGGGGGAGTCTCCCTGCCCGTTCACTTGTTCGCCCTTCTCGTTTAGAGCGTATCTCTTGTTGATCTGATTGCGGTCCCGGTGGACGTCACCGTGTAGGTCGGCGACGCTCCCGGCGACCACCTGGCCGCTCGCGTTATACCAGGGGCCGTCACCGATCCGGGCGCGCGCGTTGACAGCGGCCTGGCCGCCGCCAGCCGTCGTGCTCAGGTAGGCGCGCCAGATGCCGTCGGTGACACCGGCCGCGCGGGCCAGAGCATCGCAATGCCCGTCGGCGCCCTCCATGCCGCCCAGATTGGCACCGTCTCCCAAACCGACGCTGGTGATGAAGAAGCTCATCGGCTGGGCCTGTTGCTGAGCGTTCAACGCTGCCGGGGAAGCGGCTAGCAGCACGGCGGCCGCGAGGGCAGGGAGCGTCGTCTTATTCATAGCTATCCATCTTCTGATGCGGGTGACGTTTGTGGCCCGAGTGGGCCGACCTAGCTCTGACCAGTATAATTTGGATGGTGTGTCTCCGGATAGGGATCCGGGGCTCCAAGGTACGGGTGGGGGTGACTACTACGAGATGATACATATCCGTCGGATGTTGTTGACCGTCCTGGCGTCCGTCCTCTGTGGTGCGTGCGCTGAGCAGGAGGTTTTCTGGGCCCCGCCGGTCACCTTCGATACCGCTAGGGTATGGATCCGCGGCGCCGCGGATTCTGCCGGCCTGCTAGTCGAGGTGTCGCAGACCGCCGCCCAGCGATCGTTTGGCCTGATGTCGCGTCCCCTCCTGGACCCCGAATCCGGGATGCTATTCCTCTATGATTCAGCTCAGGCCGGCAGCTCCGGCTACTGGATGTTCCGCACCAAGATGCCCCTGGACATCGCGTTCATGGACAGCGCGGGGGCGATCGGTAAGGTCCTGTCCATGGAGCCGTGTCAGAGCGAGCTTTACGCGGCGGCCTGCCCCACGTATGCGCCGGGTGTGGACTATTGGTCGGCGCTGGAGGTGAACCGGAGGTGGTTCGCAGAGCACGGGATTGGAGAGGGGGATACGGTCCGGTTGGAGCCCTAGGGACTATCGTTCCTTCATCGCGTCATACCTCGTTCGAAGCGTGACCACCGGATTCGCGTTCTCGCTCGGCAGGATGTTCTCGTCCGTGACGTCGATGTAGAGCCGGCAACCTCCGTCATTGAACGACGTGCCTTGCGGATCGCGAGGATCCGCCGCCAGCAAATAGGCCACCAGTACGTGACGTGTCTCGCAGGGCCCGGCCGGAACCGGCCTGGTCTGGCAGCTGCATCGGCGGCTTTCATCGCTGCTATCGCCCGGTCCTCCAACGACCCATCCGCAGCCAAGAAAGTGACCACCGCGCCTTCGACCACGGCGCTGGACGTCAGGAGATTACCATGAATCGAGTAGTACGCGTCCGCCGCGATCGAGAGAAGCTCGGCCGTTTTCGCTTCCCGAGAATCTGGCTACGTGACCGTTCCGGTCCACGATGCCGAACTGCCGCTCGTCGACCGTGGAATCTTGCCTGAGTAAATCGAGGATGCGCTCGGGGGCCGTTCCCCGCTCAAGCTCGCGGTAGATAAGTGTCTGGTTCTTCCGCGTGCGCTCGAGCCCAGCCTGCACCGCTGCGACCCCCATGCCTGGAACTATGATCGTCTGGATGTCCATGAGGCCTTCCGCGGGGAACCGCCGCGGGGTGGCCTGTGCAACGCAGGTCGCCTAGGCGATCACGGTCCGTCCCGTGCGGGCATCGATCGCTATCACCGACCACGTCGCGGAAGCGGGCGTGGGGAGAGCCCACAACGCCAAGGTCGCGGCTACCAAGGACAGGGACGGCCGACTCAGTCTCCGCATCAGGGAGTGCCGCTCGGCTGATCCAGGAACCGTTCGACGATCCTGCCGAAGACCTCGATGTCGGTCAGGAACCCGTCGTGGCCGCAGGTCGATGGCACGTGGATCAACTCGTGTCCCGGGCCCAGTTGCTCGCGGAGCTCCCGCATCAGGTAGGCGGGGGCGATCGAGTCGGGCTCCATCGAGATCAGTGTCACGGGCACTCCCACCTGCCCGGGGTCGACCCGGTGCAGGTCCATCGACAGGCTCAGGCTAAGAAAGGACCGCGCGTCGACCCGGTCGGCGAAGATCTGGCCGTTGTAGTCCAAGTAATCCTCGACCGGAAAGCGGAGTCCGGCTAACCCACTCGAGGGCTCACCGTCGAAGCGAAGCTGGAATTCCTCCTGTGATCGGTAGGTTGTCATAGCGAGCGCACGCGCGAGCGCGAGCCCCTCGCGCTCCTTCCCTCGCGCGACGGCATCGGCCACGATCCGGCGCTGAATGACCCGCACCGCCGTGGCGAGCGGGTGGCTCTTGTGTGCGGAGCCGATCACCAGCGCGGAGCGAATCCGATCGGCGTGGTCGGCCGCGAAGGCCATTGCTACTGCGCCGCCGTAGGAGGCGCCCATCACCGCGTGGAATGTGTGGAGCTCGAGGTGGTCCGCGACGGCACGGAGAGCGCTGGCCTGGTCGGCTGGGGTGAGGGACGGAACGATCCCGGTACCGTCAGGCAGGGGAGCGCTCGATCCACCCGGACCCGCTAGGAAGTCGACCGTCAACACCCGCCAGCGGTACAGGTCCAACCCCCGGCCGGGGCCGACGACTCCCTCCCACCAGCCGGGGGTCTCGTCCCTGCCTGGCACGGCGCACACCCTACGGTCCGCGGTGATCCCGCCCATCACGGCTACCACCGGGGCGGCTCGCGCACCCACGAGGCGATAGGCGATGCGGCACGGGCCGATGCGCCCTCCCAGCCGGAGGGCGATCCCTTCCTCCAAGGTGACGGCGTCGTCCTCGAACGCGAGCTGTTCGCGTTCTGGGCTTGCCGCGGTGCGCTCAGTTTCCCCTGTCCTCGGCCCCCGCCCGAGGGGCTCGGTTTGAACCGCCCCCCGTGTACCGAACGCCGACCGCGTGCTCTTCATGCGCACCCTTTCTCCTGAAGACGACCCTCCGGGCTCCGCGCGGCGTATGGCCAGGGCTGGAAAACGATGAAGCCCAGGTCGCGAGTGGCGGCCCGGGCCAGTCACTTTTTAGCGCTTGTTTTACGTGGCGGCAATATGCGTCAAATCACCACGGAGCCTTCGATTATGGAGAATACGCTAGCATGAGTTCCCGAGCGTCGTCAAGACCTGTGGCTGAGGAAACCGCCGGCTGCTGAGACGAATGGCGCCGCCGCGTAGAGTCCCTATAGGTTGGCTGATAAGTGAGGCCACCTATTGTCAGGAGGCCATAGAGACCAATCTCAGTGTCGACCGGAAGACCGTGCGGTTTAGTCGGCTCGACGAGGGTGTAGCACGACGTGCCTCTGATCACCGGATTCTTCCAGACCACCCCATACGAGGGCAGCCCGGCGACCGACCGCGTTTCACCTGCGATCCTGCGGTTCCTCCTGCTGCTCTTTGTCGGGAGCGGCGTCTGCGCGCTGATCTACGAGGTCGTCTGGTTCCAGCTGCTTGAGTTGGTGATCGGTTCCTCGGCGATCTCGCTTGCCGTGCTGCTGGCCACATTCATGGGCGGCATGTGCATCGGTAGTCTCGCATTCCCGAAGTACGTTCCGCGCGGCTGGCATCCGCTACAGGTGTACGCGATCCTGGAACTGAGCATCGGCATGGTCGGGATGCTGGAGCTGTTTGCGATTCCGCTCGTGGGGCGATTGTACTCGCCGGCGGTGGGCCATGGTACTGCAGCGCTGACGCTGCGCGCCGTAGTAGCCGGACTGAGTTTATTGCCACCCGCGATCCTCATGGGTGCGACCCTTCCGGCGATCGCGCGTTGGGTGGAATCGTCACCGCGCGGGATCTCTTGGCTAGGTTTCTTATACGGCGGCAACATCGCGGGAGGAGTGATCGGGAGCGTGCTGGCCGGCTTCTACCTGCTGCGCGTACACGATCAGTCGATCGCAACCTATGTTGCGGTGCTCCTGAATGGCGCTGTGGCAGCCGTCGCCTGGGCGATTTCCATGCGGACGCAGGCACCTTTGATCGGCGTCGAACCTGCTGTTCCCAGCTCCGTGCCTGCGACGAGCGCAATCCGCGCGGACCACGGTGCCATCTACCTCGTGATCGGGTTGTCCGGTGCCTGTGCACTTGGCGCACAGGTACTGTGGACGCGACTGCTGTCGCTCACCTTTGGTGCGTCGGTCTACACGTTCTCGATGATTCTTGCCGTGTTCCTCAGTGGGCTCGGCATCGGGAGCGCCGCCGGGGCCGCGCTCGTGCCCATCGTCGCCAGTCCGCGTCGTGCACTGGCTTGGTGCCAGTTGTTGCTCACTGCCGCGATCGCCTGGGCGGCCGCGGTCATATATGTGGCGCTTCCCAACTGGCCGATCGATCCCTCTCTTGCGCCCAGCCCGTGGTTTGCCCTGCAGCTCGACCTCGTTCGCTGCGCGCTCGTCGTGTTGCCCGCATCGATCTTGTGGGGGGCGAGCTTTCCCTTTGCACTTGCTGCGATCGCAAGGCCGGCTGACGATACCGCGCGTCTTGTTGGGCGTGTCTATGCGGCGAACACCGTCGGCGCGATTGTTGGTGCGGTTGCCTGCAGTCTGATCCTGATCCCATCCCTTGGCACGCGCGACGCACAGCGTGTGTTGATCGCCGCCGCCGCTGGTGCATCGATGCTGGCACTGTTTGCGCTGCGCAGCAGTGCCGGCAGGAGCGTTGCAGGACCGACTAAAGTAAAGGGTACTGCCTCAGGCGGCCGGAGTCACGTGGCCTTGCTACTGACGCCGATCGTGGCAGCACTGCTGATCGTCACCGTTCCTGAACTGCCAGGCACCCTCGTGGCATACGGCCGCAATGGGGTCGCTTGGATCGGCAAGGCGGAGTTCCTGTACATCGGTGAAGGAATGAACAGTTCGGTCGCCGTGACGCGAATCGAAAGCAGCGGCTCGACGCATTTCCATGTAAGTGGCAAGGTGGAAGCCTCGAACCTTCCGCAGGACATGCGACTGCAGAAAATGCTCGCGCACCTGCCGGCCCTAGTCCATCCTAACCCCCGATCGGTACTCGTGGTGGGATTCGGTGCCGGAGTGACTGCCGGGTCCTTCCTGCCGTATCCTTCGGTCACTCGCGTTGTGATCTGCGAAATCGAGGCGTTGATCCCGCGCGTGGTATCGACCTGGTTTGCCGTGGAGAACAACAACGTGGCCACCGATCCACGCACGCAGATTGTCTACGATGATGCGCGCAGCTTCGTTCTGACGACCGATGAGCAGTTCGATGTCATCACATCCGATCCGATCAATCCTTGGGTGAAGGGCGCGGCGTCGCTTTACACCCGCGAGTACTTCGAATCGGTGAAGCGTCACCTCAAGCCCGGAGGTGTCGTGACACAGTGGGTACCGCTCTATGAAAGCACGATCGAGGCGGTGCGCAGCGAGCTGGCAACGTTCTTCGAAGTCTTTCCCGAGGGTACGATATGGGCGAATACGATCATTGGCCGCGGTTACGATTTAGTGCTACTAGGTCCTGGCCCGACACGAATCGATATCGGCGCGCTGGACCGGCGCTTCCAAGGATCTGGTTACGAGAAGGTCGGCGAATCACTGACGGAATCAGGATTCGCATCTCCGATTGCACTTTTTTCGACGTATCTTGGAAGCGGCCGCGACCTATCGGAATGGCTTCGGGGGGCGGAGATCAACACCGATCGGAACCTGCGTCTGCAGTACCTCGCTGGCATGGGACTAAACAGCTACACTGCGGAGAGCATCTTTCAGGAGATCATCCAGCACCGGAAATTTCCCGGGGCGCTGTTCATCGCCGATGACCAGTGGAAGGAGACGCTGAGCGAAGCGATGGGCCTGCGGCGGGACGGATAGTAGATCTCTCGCTCGGGGACCGGCTGGTGCTGTCGCGTCACGCGTCCGTAGGTTGGCCGAAATGAGGCTGCCTCGTTCTGGAGATATGGCCCAGTCGATCGAAGAGAGCCGATCGTAGAAGCCGAGATGCCCGTGGAAAATCCATTCTGCGCGACCGGCCGCGAGGTTGCGTTGTGAAGAAGCTAGCGATTGGGTTGGGGGCTTTGCTTCTCTCCGGATGCTTTACCTATGTGCCCGTGGACCTGGGTGTCCTTCCGGTGGGTGGTAGTGTCCGCGTGCAGGTGGGCTAGGAGGGGCCTGCCGGTTCCTTCCAGGCCACTTCCCGGGAGGCGCGCCTGTCGGGAACCCTTGTTAGGAAGAGCGACGAGGAAGTGGTCCTGCGCGTACCGCTCGCGCCCGGCAGTGAGTTCGGACAGGAGCTCTCGATCCCGACCAACGCGATCCTGCGGGTCGAAACCAGCCAGCTAGACGGTGTGCACGATCGGTGCTCCTGGCGGCCGGCTTCCTCGGGGCCGCGCCGACGCTCCTCGTGCTCATCTCGAGACCAGGAGGCAGGCTCTCCCAGGGGTCAGGGCCGAACACGGATACGGATGAATCATTAACCGGGGGATTCGGACGAACCGTGATCTTCAGGGTTCCGGTCTGGTAGCGACCCGGAAAGCCTTGCGCGGCGCCCCGGCCACAGGAGAGATTTCCCTGCACGGTGCGTTCACTGGGGACCGGCGAGGACGATGATGAGAACCGCCACGATGACCACTACCATTACCGGCCCCCGGTTTCGGGGGCGGGGCGGCGGTCCACGTCGTGGACCCTGACGCGGTCGCGCACGCGAACGCTCGGACAGCCGGCCCCGCCTAGGGCCGGCTTCTTTTTTTCTTTGAATGGGCTCCGGGGAGGACCCGTGGCCCGGAGAAGCGCGAGATCATGAGTTCCACTTCACCACCCTTCCGGGTGCTAAAGTTCGGCGGTACCTCGGTCACCGGCCTCGATCGGGTGGAGGTGATCGCTGGGCAGGTGCGGGAGCGGGTGGTCGATCATACCCCTGTGGTGGTCGTGTCGGCATTTGCGGGTGTGACCGACGCGCTCATCGCGGCGGTACGCGCGGCGGCCAGCGGGCGTAGCTACGAGGAGATGGAGGCTGGCATCTCCTCGCAGCACCTCGGCGCGGCACGCGCGCTCCTGGACCCGGACGCCGTGACCGAGGCTGGAGTGGTGCAGCGCTTGGATCAATTGGGTCGCCTCCTCCGAGGCGCCGCGCTACTGGGTGAATGCAGCCCCCGTACGCTGGATTCGGTGTTGGCCGTGGGGGAGGGGCTTTCGTGCGCGGTGATCGCTGCGGCTCTGCGAGCGCGCGGCTTGCCCGCGAAGGCGGTCGATCCCGGGCGATGGATTATCACCGACGACCACTTCGGAGAAGCAGCTGTAGACATGGTCGCGACCCTCGAAGCAGTACGCAGGGAGGCTGCGGCAACCGATGGCATTCCGATTGTGCCTGGCTTCATCGGGGCTTCGCAGGTCGGGGACGTGACCACGCTCGGTAGGGGAGGGTCCGATCACTCGGGTGCTGTGCTAGGGGTCTGTCTGCCCGCGGACCTGGTGGAGATCTGGACCGACGTGGATGGGGTCATGAGCGCCGACCCGCGGGTCGTGCCCGAGGCCACGAGCCTTGAAGAGATGAGTTTCCACGAACTTCTGGAGCTTAGTCATTGGGGCGCGAAGGTGGTCCACCAGGGCGCAGCTCGACTCCTGTGCGAGCGCGGCGTGCCACTGGTCATCAGGAACACCCTTCGGCCCGATCATCCAGGCACACGCGTCACGGCCGACGCGGGATCGGGTGGCGAGGTTCCGGTCCGGGCGCTGGCGTCCCGCACCGACGCCGCTGTGCTCCAGCTGAGCGCGCGAGCTGGCGACGATGCGGCCGCGATGACCGCGCGCTCTCTCGCGGCACTCCACAGCCGCCGGGTGCGGGTGATCCTGGTGACGCAGGGGGGGAGCGAGGCAGCGGTGTGCCTGGTGGTGCCGAGCGCGTCCGCTGACACGGCTCGAGCGGTGTTGGCGGAGGAATTCCACCTCGAGCGCGAGACCGGACTGGTCGAGGACCTGCGCGTCGAGCCGGATGGTGCCGTCATCGCCGCTGTCGGCGACGGGATGCGCCACCGGCCGGGCGTGTCCGGCCGTATCTTTAGCGTGCTGGGCAACCACGGGATCAACGTGCGCGCTATTGCGCAGGGCGCGTCGGAGCGAAACGTCTCGGTGGTCGTGTCCGCTACCGATGGTCCCAGAGCTGTACGGGCCGTGCACGACGCGTTCTTCGCGCCTCGACCACGCATGGCCGAACTGTACGTAGCCGGAGTGGGGCGAGTGGGCACCGTGTTTTTAGATCAGCTGGCGGCGCGTGGCGATCATCATCGGCTGCGATTGATCGGGATCGCGTCGAGCCGGGCGGCGGTGGTAAATCGCGCGCGCGTCGATCTGAACTGCTGGCAGGACGCGATGGCCGCCGGTGACGTGCCTGCCGCAGCGCTGGTAGAGGCGGCTATCGATAGCCCACACCATCCCCGCATCTTCGTGGATTGCACGGCCAGTTCGCTCTTGCCGGAGTCCTATGAGCGATTGCTCGCGGCGGGCGTTTCGGTGGTAGCCGCCAACAAGGTCGGTTTCGCGGGCTCGGGAGAAAGCTGGGAGCGGCTGCACGAAGTGGCCAGGGAGGGCGGAGCGATCTATTACGAGACCACCGTGGGGGCAGGCCTACCGGTGTTGCGTACCGTGGCGGACCTGGCGGCGACCGGGGACCAGATCGTCCGGCTCCAGGGCGTTCTTTCGGGAACGCTGGGATACCTGTGCGACGAGGTCATGAAAGGACGGCGCTTCAGCGAGGCGGTCCGCGGGGCGCACGAACTCGGATACACCGAACCAGATCCCAGAGATGACCTTTCCGGTTTGGACGTGGCCAGGAAGCTCGTGATCCTGGCCCGCTCAGCGAGCCTCGATCTGGAGCCCGAAGCGGTTTCCGTGGAGCCTCTCCTCCCGCGCGAGGGGTCCGAAGGTCCGTTGGAGGTTTTCTGGGAGCTTCTGGCGTCGCTCGACGAGCCCATGGAAAAGCGGCGTGCCGAAGCTGCGGCCTCCGGAGGGAGGCTTGTCTATCTCGGTACCGTGGAGCCGGGCAAGGCCAGCGTCGGTCTTGAGGTAGTGCCCAGCGACCATCCCTGCTGGACCTTACACGGGAGCGAGAACCTGATCCTGGTGGTGTCGGAGCGCTACCACACTGTTCCGCTCGTGGTGCGGGGCCCGGGAGCCGGCCCTGCGGTGACTGCCGCGGGGGTGTTCGCCGACGTCCTCAGGGCTCGGGCCGAGGCGCAGGAGGCGCCCGTCGGTATGCACGGGAGAAAATTGGTAGAATCCACGCCACCAAGGCACCCCGAGCACACGGTCCCACGGACGTCGGGGGAGGTTGCCCCGTGAGTAACTGGAAGAGCACGCGGACGGGACAGACCGCCACTCTAGTTGACGCGCTGTTCCAGGGACCGGCCCCCGACGGAGGTCTCTACATACCGTCGATGATGCCGCACTTCGACGCGATGGCGGTGGTGCGCCAGAGCCGATCTTTTGCGGACACCGCACTCGGGACCGCGATCGCTCTGTTAGGTGACGAAGTCCCGGCCCCAGTTCTCGAGCAGATCGTGGCGGAGGCGCTCGACTTTCCAGTCCCGCTCGTCTCCCTCGGGGACGAGATCCATGTGCTCGAGCTCTTCCATGGCCCCACGGCCGCGTTCAAGGATGTGGGCGCGCGCTTCATGGCCGCGCTCATGGACCGCATCGACCCTGAGCCCGAGCGGAGTAGGTTGGTCGTGGTGGCGACCTCGGGGGACACTGGTGGGGCTGTGGCTCATGCGTTCGCCGGCCGGCCGCGCTTTCGGGTCGTGGTGCTGTTTCCCAGAGAGGGCGTGAGCGACGAGCAGCGCCGCCTCTTCACGACCCTGGGTGGCAACGTCACCGCCGTCTCTGTTCCGGGCTCGTTCGACGATTGCCAGGATCTGGTCAAGGCGGCGTTCCGATCATCCTCCGCGGTGAGACTCGGTCTCACGGCCGCCAACTCGATCAACGTGGGCCGCTTGGTCCCCCAGACCTTCTACTACCTGGAAGCGGTCCGACATGGAGGGTGGAACAACTGTGTGTTCACAGTCCCGTCCGGAAACTTGGGCAACTTGACCGCCGGGCTGTTGGCTGCGCTGGCGGGGCTGCGGGTCCGTCGGTTCGTGTCGGCGCTCAACGTGAACGACACGTTCCTGCGCCACTTGGCGACCGGCGCCCCCGAGACCAGGCCGGTACGGCGCACGCTTTCGAGCGCGATGGACGTGAGCCTTCCCAACAACCTAGAGCGCCTCGTCTCGCTCACCGGGGGTGATCGCCAGCGCCTCCGGCGGTGGGTGTGGAGTGCCTCGTTCGGCGATGCCGCCACCTTGGAGTGCATGGCCCGGGTTCGCGCCGAGTGCGGCTATCTGTTGGACCCTCATGGAGCGGTTGGCATGCTGGGCGCCGAGGCGTACCGGCGAGAGGAGGGTGACACAGGGCCGATGGTCGTACTCGCGACGGCACATCCCGCCAAGCTTCCCCAGGTTGTCGAGACGGCAGTTGGCGAACGGCCGGCTCCACCCCCGGAGATCGCCGCGGCGCTCACCCGGGAAGAGAAGATCGTCCCGCTCGAGCCCTCCGAGGCGGAGTTTCTCGAGCTGTTGGAAGAAGTGGCGGATGGCCGAGTGATGGCGTGATGAACCTCCCTGCCGGACAACGGACTCGCGCCGCCGCTGTGCGTGTGCCCGGTTCGACCTCGAACCTGGGCGGGGGCTTCGACTGCGTCGCCCTTGCCATCGATCGGTTCCTGGATGTCGTGTTCGAACCGGGCCCGGGTCCCCTTGCCGTCATCCGCTCGGATAGCGCGTCCCTGGGCGAGGATCTGGTGGCCATCTCCTTCGAGCGTACGCTGGCAGCGCGCGGTCTGACACCGGAGGGAACGCTGCGCGTTCGTTCAGGCATCCCGATCGGCTGCGGGCTGGGCTCCTCGGCGGCTGCTCTGGTCGCAGGTACCGCGCTGGCCGAGCTGGCGGCCGGCGCCGCCCTCGATCCGGGGGCCGTGTTCGCTTCCGCGGCGGGCGAAGAGGGTCACGGGGACAACGCGGGTGCGTCCGCCTACGGTGGCCTGGTGGCAGTGGTGGATGGACTCGCCGCGCCGCAGGTCGTGCAGCTCGAACTGTCCCCGGCCATTGGATTCGCGTTCGCAGCGCCGCCCACGCGAATCCCTACGCGTGCCGCGCGGGCGGCGCTACCAGCGTCCGTCCCGCACAGGGTCGCGGTAGGAGCCCTGGCACGGCTGGCCGCGCTCTTGCTCGGTCTCGCCAAGGGTGATCGGGACCTGCTCAGCAGAGGTTTTGAGGACGCGCTACACGTACCCTATCGGCTTCCCTTGATTGCCGGCGGCGAGGAGGCCCTCGCGGCGGCGATCCACACAGGTGCCTGGGCCGGGACGGTCTCCGGTGCCGGGTCGGGATTGCTCGCTGTTTGCAGCCCGGCAGACGCCGTTCGTGTCGCGGAGACGATGGCCGCGGTGCTCGCCCAGCGCCATGGTCCGGACGAGATCGTGGCATTCCCGCTGAGAGCGGTTCCACTCGGTGTGCGGGCTGTCCAGTGGGGAGACGACTGATCGGTGAGTGGTGACCCGGCGGCGGAGCAGCGGATCGCTTCAGCCGGACGAGAGTAGGCTTGGACCTCGGGGGCATCCACCACGTCACCGCGATCTCGGCGCGCATCCGCGACAACCACCGTTTTTACACGGGCGTGCTCGGGATGCGACTGGTGAAGCGGAGCGTTAATCAGGACGACGTCCGCGCCTACCACTTGTTCTACGCGGATGCCGTAGGTACGCCGGGCACCGATCTCACCTTCTTTGACTGGGACGTTCCCCTGGAAAGCCGGGGTACAAACAGCATCGTCCGGACGCACTTGCGGGTGAACGGCTCGGACAGCCTGGGTTGGTGGGCGGATCACCTAAGCGAGAACGGGCTGGCGCACGAAGGCCTGCGGGAGCGAGATGGGCGGGCGACGCTCGACTTTGAGGACCCCGAGGGGCTGCGGCTTGCGCTCTTCGATGACGGAGGGCACGGCGAACCTCCGGTGCCCTGGGAGCGCAGTCCAGTACCGATCGTGCATCAGGTGCGTGGGCTCGGGCCGATCGTGATCAGCGTGCCCAGCCTCACCGAGACCGATGCAGTGTTGACCAGAGTGATGGCGCTCCGGCCGGTGCGGGAGTACTCCGATCCGGTCGGCGGCACCACCTATGTCCATGTCTATGAGATGGGGCACGGAGGGCCCTCCGCCGAGGTTCACGTGGCGGTGCAGCCGGATTTGCCTGTCACGCGTCAGGGCGCCGGAGGCGTTCATCACGTGGCGTTCCGGACCCGCACGGATGACGAATACCACGCCTGGGGCGAGCGGCTGAACCGCTTCCATGTGCCCAACAGCGGTGAAATCGATCGCCATTGGTTCCGAAGCCTCTATTTCAGGGAACCCAACGGGATCCTTTTCGAGATCGCGACCGATGGGCCCGGATTCACTGTGGACGAGCGAGCCGAGACCTTGGGCGAGGCCGTCGTGCTCCCACCAGTCCTCGAACCCCATCGTAAACGGATCCTGGCTGGTCTCAGGCCGATCGATTGAGGGGGACCTGGGAGTGGCTCGCTTCGCATTTGAATCGGAACCCCTCCTGGCTGTACGCTGTAGTAGTCACACCACGAGAACACTCCCTGGAGCCCAGCAATGCCGATCTACGAGTACGCGTGCCGAGAATGCGGTAACAAGTTCGACTTGCTGGTGCGCGGCAAGGAAACGGCTGCGTGCCCCAGCTGCGCGAGCCAGGACCTCGAGCGGCTCCTTTCCCTCCCCACGGTGAGATCTGAGTCGACCCACGCGCAGGCGATGGCGGCGGCCAAGAAGAGGGACAAGAGGCAGGCCGCTGACAACATAAGGAAACAGAGCGAATACGAGGCAGCTCACGATTAGCGACGGAATCGGCACGGTCATTTTCTCATAGTACAATCGCCGACGCCCGTCGGGCCTGGCTTCCTCGGCTCTCGACCCCTCCGTCAGCGACCAACCCCCAGGAGTGCACATGAAGCGGAACTCTAACTGGACCCTCCCGGCTGTGATCCTCCTCGGCGGAGCACCCCTGCTGGGTGCCGTCGGACCACTTGCCCATGACAGGGAGCCTACCTTGCAGACCCTTCCCGAGGGCGTGACTGCAGCGATGGTCACCACCGGCAAGGCGCTCTTCGACAAGGAAGGTGCGTGCTATACCTGCCACGGGCCGGACGGGGCAGGGACGGGGCTCGCGCCGAGCCTCGGGGACACGGTCTGGCTGCACAGCGACGGGTCCTATACGGCGCTCGTCAAGCAGATCACAGAAGGGGTCCCGCAACCGAAGGAAAGCATGATCCCGATGCTCCCCAAGGGAGGGGCCCAGATCACCGATGAGCAGATCGCTGCGATCGCAGCGTACGTCTGGTCGATCTCCCACGATTGACCAGAGAGGCCAGAGGTTGTTATGAACGGGAAGAGCCCGGGCTGTCAGCCCGGGCTCTTCTTCAGTAGTGGATGGTCGAGTTCGCGTCGCGCGATGTTATCGATTCGCTGTGGATGGGCGGGCCGAACCGCACCGGAACGAGTTCAGAATAGACTCGAGTTCCACCATGTACTCGTGCTGATTTTGTTCAGGGGCGTAGAGCCACCCGTCCAGCAGGTACATGCGGTCTTGGCTCTGGCAAATCTCCGCGCGTAGGATGAAAGGCCCACGGGCGGGTCCGCCGCGCGACGATTGTGGGTTGGTCCACATCCCCAGCAGTTGATACGTGATG
>Ga0114996_10001750_pt1 | contig 28790 bp, 27 predicted proteins | sample ArcticOcean_MG_C_4_FD_87039 | JGI IMG/M metagenome (GOLD analysis project Ga0114996, IMG submission 87039) | Marine microbial communities from western Arctic Ocean - ArcticOcean_MG_CB4_134 | ecosystem: Environmental > Aquatic > Marine > Oceanic | place: Arctic Ocean: Canada Basin | collected... | reverse complement strand
TACAACCCCCACCGACGACACTCGTCGCTCGGTCAAATGTCACCCCTTAACTTCGAAAGGAAGCATCCTCACGCCGCTTGAATCTCTAGTCCAAACCCGTCCACTCGGCGGGGCCAACTCCACTCCAGGGCTGCGTTGAGGCGGGTGACGGGATCGGACATGGTGGACAAGATGTGCCTAACGCGTGTGGCGCGGCAAGCGGGCCTCGGTGCCTCGGCCTGGGCCTGGGGTCAGAGGGTGACGACTTGGCCGCCTCGGGTCGCGCTCCGCCGTCCGCGTGGGCGGTACACGGCCATCGTCACGGCATCGAGGCGGTCGGTTGATCGGCCGAGTCTCAGCCGAAGGTCGTCCTTCTTCTCGATGAGCTTCTTGCTCTGAGGCGTTATCGACCATTGGACGGCGGCGGCCTCCTCCAGGAGCATCTCGTCCGGGGGGATCGCAAGGTCTCCGGCCTCAATCAATTCCTTGAAGAGGAAGAACGACTCGGCTCGCGTGTTAGCGTACCGCTCCGAGTCGTAGGCCGTTGCTCCCCCGAGGAAGGGTTTCCCGACGCTCCAACCTCGGGCCTTCAAGTTGTCGTACATCCCAGCGCCCAGTCCGCTCGCGTCGATGATTTAGACGGCCTCGGGCCTCGGACCCGAAATTGCGGGGACTGAAGCCCTGCTCCCACAACTCCGACTCGATTTGGTCCTGGGTTATCGAGAGATCGCTCCGAACTGACTTCGGATCGTGTCGATAAAGCTCCGGGTCACGGCTCCGGGGGCCTCACGCCCACATGAAGAGGGTCGTACAGTCCCTCGCAGGGCAATCCGCCGCCGCAGGCGGTGGAGCGAAGCGCTGACCGGAGAGGGACTGTGCGACCCTCTTCCACCCAGCCTACATACTGATCGTATAAGGAAACCAAGAAGCCACCGGTTCCCCGCCCTCCTTACCCGGCTCGAACACCCACTCCGCCGCCTCACGTATGATACGCGCGTTGAAATCCCCGTCGGAAGTCGGAGGATTGAGCCGGGTCGAGTCCGCCACCACACGTCCGGCCTCGTTCACGAAGACCCACACTTCGATCCGCTGTCCGCGGACGTTCCGGTTGGAAGGCGGCAGGATGATTCCGCGCGGCGAAGGCGGCACCGCGCGGAACCGGCCCGACTCGGCGGTCCCTCCGTCTCCGCGCCCAGTGGCACCCGGCAACCCCGGGCCCTCCACACCGGGTCGGTCTCCAAATATGGACGAAGTTTCGACCGACTGTTCCTGCTCGTCGTTGAACTCGATGTCAGTAACCGGATCGAAGGTCAGTAGCGGTACTTGCGGTCGGATCAGCGGTCTCGACGGGGGAATTCGGATGTTGAACGCCTGCATGGCCCCACCCGCAGCTGCCAGATCGTCACCAGCGCGTGGTCCCGCTGCCGCGAAGGGAGACTCCGGAATGGGCTGGCCCCACCACAGGAAAAAGACCGTCAGGTGCACGACCACCGCCGCAAGGAATCCGTTCCGCCAAAGCGCTCGCTCGGCCAAACGCCGGTCGGCCGCGCGCATGCCGTGTAGCGGCAGGGGAGTCGGCGTCGCGATCGTTCGTCTCCAAAAGAAGGTGGATGCCGTCGGTCAAACTACATCGATGGGCCAGACATACTACTGCCTGGCACCTGTTCATGTTTCGTCTACGACTACGGAATCCCCGCCGCCTTGCTCCGGTTCTCTGGTTTCGGCACTTTCGAGGCACTCCGGGGGACCGCCCGGGGGTCACCATTCTGCGAGCAAGAGCCATGACAGACACGAAGGAGAACGTTCCCCGGGGCGTGCGCCCGAACATCCCCAAACGACCCGCGATGGACGAGGACGCTTGGAGCCAGATCCAGGCAGCCCAGGATAAGATGAAGGAGCGGGAGTACGTTCGCTTCTCGGTGTTCAAAGTGGACCCGGCCTGGCGTCGACTTTCGAAGGAGGAGCGGACCGCACACAAGGATGAGTTCGAGTCGGTGATCGGCGCCCGGGTGCGCCAAATGATGATCTACAGCTACGCGCTCGTCGCGACGCGCGGGGACTCGGATTTTCTACTCTGGCAAGCGTCGCGCGACCTGGGCCAGGTCCATGAACTCGCGGCGGCGCTGAACCAGACCGGGCTCAGCGGATACCTGTCCCAAACACATTCGTACTTCGCCATGACCAAGCGGTCGATCTATCTCAACCGCTACGAAGAGGAGTACGTCAAGACGTACGGTGGAGAAGAGGTCCTCGATTCCGCCCGTATCGCCGTGAATCCCCAGGGATCGCAGTATTTGTTCGTATACCCGATGGCGAAGAGCCGCGAGTGGTACAAACTTCCCCACGAAGATCGCCAGCGTATGATGGACGAGCACATCAGGGTCGGCCACCAGTGGCCGGACGTGAAGCTCAACACGACGTACTCGTACGGCTTGGACGACCAGGAATTCGTGGTCGCTTTCGAGTCGGATCATCCCGGGCGATTCCTCGATTTGCTAATGGCCCTACGCCACACGGAGGCGTCGGCCTACACCCTTTTCGACGTCCCGGCCTTTACGGGTCTGGCCCGCTCCATGAGGGACACGCTGGACTCGGTTGGATGACCGAGCCAGACGATCGCTGACCAGGCTCCACCACGCATTGAGACCACGGGGGGGGCGCCGAGCGCCGCCATGAGCGAAGCCGTCGATACACAGAGCAGCCCGAAGCCCGCGAACGGCAAGGTCGCCGCACTCTACGAACTCACGAAGCCGGGGATCGCCACGTACGTCATGATGACGGCCGGCGTGAGCTACTTCGTGGCGTCCGGCGGCGCTGCCGGCGTCTTCCCGATCATAAATACGCTCGTGGGCGTCGCCCTCGGGACGGCTGGCGCTCTCGCTCTCAACCAGTACGTCGAGCGAGATGTAGACGCCCTCATGACACGTACGAAAAGGCGGCCCCTACCGTCGGGGAGGTTGCGCCCCAGAGAGGCGCTTGCGTTCGGATGGGCGCTCCTGGTGGTGGGATTGATCTACCTCGGGCTCACGGTCGGGTGGCTGCCGTCCGTCCTCACGGCCGCCTCGGCGGCAGCGTACATCCTCGCCTACACACCGCTCAAGTCTCGATCCTATTTGGCCACCCTCGTGGGAGCGGTACCCGGAGCCTTTCCAGCTCTCATCGGGTGGAGCGCGGCGACCGGCACGGTGGAGTTCGGCGGCGTCGTACTGTTCTGCATCGCCTTCCTGTGGCAGCTCCCCCACGTGTTGGCACTCTCTTGGATACTGCGAGAGGACTACGCGCGGGTGGGCTTCTTCTTGAGCCCTCCGAGCGACCCTGAGGGCGTGCGGATCGGCAGGCACATGGTGTACCACTCGGTGTCGCTTCTGGCGATCAGCGGCCTCCCCACGTTCCTGGGTCTAACGGGCCTGATCTACCTCGCAGGCGCGCTCCTGCTTGGGCTGATCACACTTGGTTTTTCGGCGAGAGCGGCGGCTGGGATGTCGCAAGCGCGGGCCCGCCAGGTATTTCTGTGGTCGCTCCTGTACCAGCCGCTCCTACTGGTCCTGCTCCTGGTGGATACGGTTCGTTGACGACCGCCGCGGCGTAGAAGAAAGTTTAGAGCGGACCACCGCGACCGTCCGCTCCATACGGGGAGTTGGCCCTATGACTTGGAAGGCTGTTCAAGAAAGACGGCGGGTCGCTCACGCGGCTGTGCCTGATGGTCGCGATACTCTCATCGTTCCTCTCGGCTCTGGACGCGGCGGGTCAGGAGGTCGGTCGGCCGAGGGCCCGGGAACTCGGCATCGAAGTCGGCATCTTCCGCCCGGGCCTACTGAACGCGATCACCGACGTCCGTGGCGTGCTGGTCGGACAAGTGACCGTTATCGAGGGCGACCGGGTCAACACGGGTGTAACCGCCATCCGGCCCCACCCAGGCAGCATGTATCATGACCGTGTGCCCGCCGCCATGTACGTCGGCAACGGCTTCGGAAAGCTCGTCGGCTTCACTCAAGTACAAGAGCTGGGGGAATTGGAGACTCCGATCCTGTTGACGTGCACCTTGTGCGTCTGGAAGGCAGCGGACGCCCTGGTAGAATGGGCGCTCGAGCAAGCGGGTATGGAGGGTGTCGGATCGTTGAACGCGGTCGTGGGGGAGACCAACGACGGCGGTCTCAACGACATTCGAAACCGTCCGATCACCGCCGCACACGTGCGAGAGGCCCTGGAAACCGCGGCTTCGGGACCGGTGGCGGAGGGGTCGGTGGGGGCCGGACGGGGGACGAGGGTGTTCGGCTGGAAAGGAGGAATCGGCACGAGCCGCCGCATTCTGCCGGAAAGCCTCGGTGGGTTCACGATCGGCGTCCTGGTTCAGTCGAATTTTGGTGGGATCTTAACGATCTCCGGCGCCCCTGTCGGCCGCGAGTTGGGCCGGTACTCCTTTCAGCAGGCGATCGAGGCGGAGGCGGGAGGTGCCGACATCGGGGCGGACGCAGGGACTTCCATCCCCCTTGGCGGAGGCGATCCCGCTTGGAGAGACGCTGACGACGGCCAGGGGTCGATCATGATGGTCGTGGCGACCGATGCCCCGCTCTCCCCCCTCAAGCTGGAGCGCCTAGCCAAACGGGCGATCATGGGACTCGCCCGGACAGGAGCTTTTGCGGGGAATGGAAGTGGTGACTACGTCATCGCTTTTTCTACAGCGACCGAAGTACGACGCACGCCGGGGGAGGAGCGAACCGAATCTCTGGAGGTGCCGAATAGCGATCTTTCGGCACTTTTCGAGGGAGTTGTAGAAGCGACTGAAGAGGCGATCTACAACTCGCTACTCATGGCGACGACCGTATCGGGTATGGGACGTACGTCGGATGCCATCGACATCGCGTCCGTGACGCGCGTTTTGAGAGAGTACAACGTCGTGAGGTGATCCGACCGTAGCTGTGCCGCTGTGCCACCTACCCGTCGAAGTATACCGCCCGTGCATCCAGGATGTCTTCGTCCTCGCTCAGCGTCGTGAGAAACTCGGGCGCGACCCTTCCGTCGACGGACACAGCGGCCAAAGCCAGACCGCCCTTCGCCCCCCTCGACTGAATGTACTCGGCGATGTTCAGTCCGTGCTTGGCCAAAAGAGTTCCCACCCTTCCGATGACACCGGGCACATCGTTGTTCCGGAGCACGATCAAGCAACCCTCCGGATATACGCTCAACTCATAGCCATCGATCTGTACGATCCTGGGATGGTGCTGCTCTCCCAGTAGCGCGCCGGCCACGCCTACTCTCTGGTCCTCGCACTCGAGGCAAATTTCGATGTACTTGGCGTAGTCCCCGCGGGGCGGGCCTACAGTCGTGGCGATCTCGATGTCCCGTCCTTTGGCCAAGTGCAGCGCGTTTACGTAGTTCACGTTGCGGGCACCGACGACGGGCGTGAGCAGGCCGGTCATCGCCGCCGCAGTCAAAGGCTCGAGGAGCTCCTCGTCCAAGCCTGCGACCGAAATGTCCACCCGCTTCATTCCGCCCCGTCCCAAGACGCCGGCCACGCGCCCAATCCTACCCGCTAGATCCATGATGGGCCTGAGGAGTTCGAGTTCCGCCCCTCCGATCGCGGGCGCGTTAAGCGCTTTGGACAGGTCGCCCTCGAGAAGGGCCGCCCGCACACCGCGGGCGATTTCGGTCGCGACCAACTCCTGCGCTTCATCGGTTGAGGCCCCGAGGTGCGGTGTGAGCAGAAGATTCTTGGTGCCCCTCAGCGGACTGTCCTCGGGAAGGGGCTCTGTCGCGTACACGTCGAGCCCTGCGGCGGCTATTTCGCCCGACTCTAGTGCGGCAATCAGAGCCGCCTCGTCGGCCACCCCACCCCGCGCGACGTTGATCAGAATGGCCGACGACTTCATGGCCTTAAATTCGGCCTCACCGATCATCCCCTCGGTCTGCGGCGTGAGAGGAACGTGCAAGGAGATCACATCCCCGCGCTCAATCACCTCATCGAGCCCCACCTTCGCGATTCCCAACCCTTTCGCTCGTTCCTCCGTCAGATAGGGATCGTACGCGATGGTTTCCATGCCGAAGGCCTGCCCCCGCAAGGCGACCTCGGTGCCGATGCGCCCGGCCCCGACCAGGGCGAGGGTTTTGCCACGGATCTCCATGCCGGAGAACTGAGAGCGGGCCCATGCCCCGCTCTGCACGGAAGCATCCGCCCAAGAAACCTTACGTGCGACCGTCAAAATGAGAGCCATAGTGAGCTCCGCGGCCGACACTGTATTGCCTTCCGGCGCGTTGATCACTGGGATTCCGGCTTCGGTCGCGGCCGCGAGATCGATGTTGTCCACCCCCACTCCTCCGCGACCAACCACCTTCAGATTCAGAGCCTGCTCAAGAAGCTCACGGGTCACTTTGGTCGCGCTGCGCACGATGAGACCGTGGGCACGGCCCAACGCCTCTCGCATTTCTTCGGGGCTCCAACCGTCCGGTACCAGAACTTCAAAGCGGTCGTCTTCGGTCAGGGGGGCGAGGCCGGAAAGTGAGATCTTGTCGGCGGCGATGACCACGAATTTTTCACTCATGAAAGCACCTCTCCCAAAGCGTCCAGAACCGCATCGAGTTCAGCAACCGTGTGGTCGCCCATATGGCCGACCCTGAACGCTGTCTCCTTCAACTTTCCGTATCCCCCGCCGATCGTGAATCCTCTCTCTTTCATCGCGGACACGACAGACGGTCCGGTCGTCCCCTCCGGAAGCGCAACGCACGTCACGGTGGGAGAACGGGATCCCTCCGGCGCGAGCACCGACAGAGCGACATCCTTTTCTTCCCGCATGGTGTCGACCCACTCGGCGCACCGATCGGCCATCGCCCGGTGGCGATCCCAGCGCGCCTCCAAGCCTTCGATGCGTATACGCTCCAACTGCTTCGCAGCCGCGTAGAATAGCGAGACCGCGGGTGTGTTGGGCGTCTGAAGGAGGTCGAGCTGTTTCCGGAAGGACACGAGATCGAAATAGACTCCTTTACGCTTGGCTTTGGCCGACCGGGCCATGAGCCGCTCGGAGGCGACGCCAAAAGCCAGACCGGGCGGCAGCGCGAGGGCTTTCTGAGAACCGGTGAGCACGAAGTCCAAAGCCCATTCGTCGGTCTGCAGCTCGGCTCCCCCGACTCCGGTGACCGAGTCCACCAAGAGCACCACGTCGTCCTGCTCTCGTACAACCTCGGAGAGTTCGCGAATAGGGTTCAGAGCTCCGGTCGAGGTTTCAGAGTGGACAACGGTGACGGCATCGAAGTCACCGGTAGCCAGCCGATCACGCAGCTGGCCCGCGGTAATGATCTCGCCCCATCCCACTTCGAGGGTCTCGACCTCTAGTCCACAGGCCTCCGCGATCTCGCCGAAACGCTGGCTGAAGGCTCCGTTGACCAGACTCAATACACGAGATCGCGCGCCATTTCGGACGGCTGCCTCCATCAAACCGGTCGCCGAAGACGTCGAGATCAGAACCGGACTCTGGGTGCAAAACAGATCCTGGAGTCCAGTCTGCAGCTCACCAATGAGCTCCTTGATCGCTGGCCCCCGATGCCCGATCATGGGCCGGTTTTGAGCATGCAGCACGTCCGGATGCACCTCGGTCGGACCTGGGAGGAAAAAACGGCCGAACGGCGGGTTGTCACCGATCGCGGGGCTGTTGTTTATAGGTGGGGACTCCAAAAATCGATCTCCTACGCGGTTGCTTTTATGATGACATACGGCGAAAACGATCCCGACGCGCTCGCCGGCCCGGCGGAGGGCGGGGCACACGCCGGAGGGGCTTTCGAAGGCCGGAAGATAACGGGTCCGACCAGTTCTGGAAGTCCGAGAAACGTCAGCGCCAGTCCTGCATCCACCGGACGTAGTGGACGGGCTTTACGCCCCCCTGCTCCAGAACCAGTAAGCCGGAGGGATCCCGATATTCTTCCCGATAGAAGACGTGGGAGACGTTGCTCTGGATGAGCAATTTTGCGCAAGTCACGCAGGGGCTGGCTGTGACGAAGGCCACTTTGTCGGACATGCCACCCGGAGACTTCACGAGCGCATTCTGCTCCGAATGGATGCAGCCGCATTGGCCGGGAATCGGCCCGTCACATTCGTTCGGAAATTGTCGAGCGTTCCCGTTGTAGCCGATGGCGACCACGTGCTCCAGGTACTGGTCCGTGATCACCGTCCCCACCTTGAGGCGGGCGCACGTGCTACGTTTGGCCAACTCTTCGGCCATCCGCATATACACTTCGAAGATCGGTGGCCGGGTGACGCCCGCTTCGCCCATCGCCTCATCCTCGACGAGATTCAACGGATGGTCGTTCTCGAGGACGAGGTCTTTCTGGAAAATTTCCATCTGCCGTCAGGCCGCGGACTCCATGAGGTCTAGTAGTTCTTGTAGCAGGGTTCGACCCTTGTCCTTCGCATAGTAACGCCGAAGGGTCTTGTAGCGTGCTTTTGATTGTATCCCCCGTCCTTCGCCGACGAACCACGTTTGGATCGGCTCCGGGCGGGGCCCCCACCAGCCCCGCTCAACGAAATCCTCATCCAGTAGAAGGACGACCGGAATCGAGCGGGCTCGCCCATCCGTGAGGTGTTGGTCCATGAGATCGAGATTTTCATCCCGGGAGAGTACTCGGAGGTCCAGGCCGGGAACCTCCTCCACCAAACGTGCAAGAACCGGGAGGAGGTTGACCGCGTCGCCGCACCAGTCCTCCGACAACGCCAAGAGGTGCCAGGCATCGGGAAACCCCCGGGCTCGATCCAGAACTTCGGCGTCGATGGTCGCTCGTTCGTAAACGGCGTGCCACAGATCTCCATTCTTCTCGACCGTCCTGAGGTACGTCTGGAAAGCCGCGGCGGCGAGGTATCGTTTTTTCATCGCCTCGTCGCCCGATCCCGAGTGCCGGCGGCTCACGCCTTCTTGCGGGCGGCCTTCTTACGGGCGATGGGGTCGAGATACCGCTTTCTCAAGCCGATCCGGGCCGGAGTTACCTCAATCAACTCGTCGTCATCGATAAACTCGAGGGCGAGTTCGAGGGTCAGATCGCGTGGCGCCTCGAGCTTGATATTCTCGTCCGTCGAAGTGGTCCTCATGTTAGTGAGTTTCTTACCCTTACAGGCGTTGACGTCCATGTCCTCCGGGCGAACGTGCTCCCCAACGATCATCCCGGCGTAAACCTCATCGCCGGGCCTCACGAACATGGTGGCGCGCTCTTGCAGGTTGAAGAGCGCGAAGCCAACCGCGAACCCCGGTCGGTCGGCCACGAGAACTCCCTTCTTACGACCCAACAGCAGCCCCGCATGCGCACCATATTCGAGGAATCGGTGGTGGAGCAGCCCCTCTCCTCTGGTATCGGTCAGGAACTCTGATCGGTACCCAAAAAGTCCCCGGGCGGGCACGCGAAAGCGAAGCCGGACAGGACCTCGGTCCGTCGGTCTCATCTCGATCATTTCAGCTCGTCTCGAGCCCATCTTCTCCATCACGACGCCGATACACTCCGGCGAGACCTCGATAACTGCCTCTTCGAACGGCTCGAGTATGCCTTCGGGTCCTCTCTTTTCGATCACCCGCGGTCGCGAAACCTGGAACTCGTATCCCTCCCGGCGCATCGTTTCCATGAGGATCGCGAGATGCAACTCGCCGCGGCCCGATACGGTGTAGGTATCGGGCACGTCGGTCTCCTCGACCCTGAGAGCGACGTTACGCTCGAGTTCCTTCATCAGCCGGTCGCGAACCTGCCGCGTCGTGACGAACTTGCCCGCACGACCGGCGAACGGTGAGTCGTTCACGGTGAAGTCCACAGAGAGTGTGGGCTCCTCCACCGCGATCCCGAGCAAGCGCTCCCGGACGTTTACGTCGGTGATCGTCTTACCGATCTCAACCCCATCCATCCCGGCGACCGCAACGATGTCCCCCGCTTCCGCCGATCGGATCTCCACGCGCGCCAGACCCTCGAATCCGTAGAGTTGTACTACTCGGCCGGGCGTCGCTTCGTTGGTGTCGACCAATCCGGGCTCACCAAGCGGCAGTAAAGCTACGCTGTTGCCGATCGCTACCCGGCCCCGCTCGACACGCCCGATCCCGATGCGTCCCACGTAGTTCGAGTGGTCGAGGGTCGAGATCAACATTTGGAACGCCCCGTCGGGGTCCACGAGCGGGGGGGCGATGTTTTCGACGATGGTTTTGAAGAGCGGCTCCAGATCTCCGCCGGACGCTTGCGGGTCCGGACTTGCCCAGCCCTCTCGCCCGACGGAGTACAGAAAACGAGCATCCAACTGGGCGTCGGTGGCGTCGAGATTCATGAAGAGTTCGAGCACCTCATCGTGAACCGCGGCAGGGCGGGCATCCGACCGATCGACCTTGTTGACGAGCACGATCGGCTGGAGGCCGAGTTCCAGCGCCTTTCTGGTCACGAACCGTGTCTGCGGCATGGGACCCTCCGCCGCGTCGACGAGCAACAACACGCCCTCGACCATCCGCAGAATGCGCTCGACCTCACCACCGAAGTCGGCGTGGCCGGGTGTATCGACGACGTTGATCTTTACGCCACCCCAGCGGATCGAGGTATTTTTGGCAAGAATCGTGATGCCCCGTTCCCGCTCGAGAGGATTGGAGTCCATCACACGCTCTTGCACCTTTTCGTTCGTACGAAACGCCCCGGTCTGACGGAGCATTTCATCCACTAGCGTGGTCTTGCCATGATCCACATGCGCGATAATGGCGACGTTCCTGATTTCCATGCACTCTTTGGGAATTGGCTCGGATTGTCGAGCCCGAAACAACGGCCACCGGATCCCGGTGGGGGGCGTCCTGGACCAGCCTCCAAGTCCTACAAAGGTAACGCAAGCACTTATGAACAGGATACTGGAGGATTTGCTGGACTCTCAGGTAGGGCCCATTGTATTCTTGTCCTTTGCCGGCCCTCAAGAGGCGACTTTGTGTTCGTTTTGATCGCACTCGTAGGAATCCTTTCCCTCCTGCTCGTCGTGACCGCCTCGGTCGCCTACTTGGCGCTCCCTCGCGGACGGCTTTGCCCCCAATGTGGGGGCGCGACCAACCCGGTGGTCCTACAGAGACTGCTCAGGATCCTTTCGCTCTGGGTCCAATGGCGGTGGTGCGCGCGCTGCGGCTGGGAGGGTCCAGGACTCCGCGGACCCGATCTGGGGGCGCTGGATCCGCCGGCCGATCGTGATACGGGATTCGGCCGTGGGGGCGATCCGGATTGGCCCAAGGCCCCGGATGTTCCCGATATCGAGAGTGTTCCGACTTTCCTCTGGAGATCGAGCCCTCAGAAAGAGAGGCGCCAAGCGCCACCCGACCATCCTTCCGGATTCAAGTTTCAATCCGAACAGGAATCCACCGATGCGCCCGAACCGGCCGAAGGGGGCCCGCAGGGTTTTCACTTTCGCCCCTCGGGCAAGCGGAAGCGACCACAATTCCGGTGGGGACCACGAGTCAACCGTGGTGAAGCATCCGGGGCGGATCCGCGGTCGCGCGTGTCACGTCCGTGGTACCTCTCATGGTTGGTTTCGAAGGAAGCGCCAGGATTCCAATAGAGAGAGCGGAGGGAATAGGGGCCAACCCCTTGAGTGCCCTGGTCGACTTCCTCCGGGGGATCGACGGACGAGGATACAAAGCCTATAAGGGTCTGAGAGGGCTCTGGACCTTCCCTGACTATGAGTTCCACGTAGGCCACGTTCAGGGCGACCCCTTTGCGGCACCGACGCGGGTGCGCGTCGTCCTTCCCCCCGAGACCGCTGCGCTCGATGACGAGGTGCTTTCCTCCCGTTCGAGGAGGTTGGGGGTGGCCTGGTTGCTCGCCAGGCGTTTCCACGAGTCCGCGGGGAGAATCATGGTGCGGCGGGGAAGCGGGAAGAGCGGTGTCATAGAGATCGAGAGCCCGGGCCAAGAGGTATTGGCGCAGACCGCGGTGATCATTCAACAAGAGGGCACCGTCGAGACCCGCTTTCGGGTCGGGCTCCCGGCCCGGGGACGACGCGCCAGCGGACATGAGGCGATCGCGCTGCTCACCGAGGATATCCCCGCGATCGTGGATCAGAGCCTGCGAGCCGGATCGGTTGGTCGCGAGGACATTCTACGGTGCGCTCGCACCAACGAGGACGCCGACGCGTTGCGGGTGGCGCTGAACACACGCGGCTGGGTCTCCTTCGTATGCGACGGTGCTCGCTTAGCGCGAAGAAGCGGCGTTGATGACCGACCCCTGCTTGGAGCAGCCGCCGTCCCGTTCGCCGCTCCCAAGGAGCTGAAGGCGGAGGTCCAACTCCCGAACGCGGGCTTGATCGCCGGGATGGCGATTCCGCGTGGCGTCACGCTGATCGTGGGAGGTGGGTACCACGGGAAGAGCACTTTGCTTCGGGCCATCGAACGCGGCGTATACAATCATGCTTTCGGAGACGGCCGCGAATCGGTGGTGACCGATCCCTTGGCCGTCAAGATAAGAGCGGAGGACGGTCGTTCCGTGGCCGGGGTCGACATCTCTACGTTCATCGGTGAGTTGCCTGGAGGACAGGGCACGCGCGCGTTCTCCACGCCCAACGCATCGGGTTCGACCAGTCAGGCGGCTGCCCTCGTGGAGGCGCTCGAGGCGGGGGCGACCACTCTGCTCATCGACGAAGACACCGCCGCGACCAATTTCATGATCCGCGATCGCCGCATGCAGGCGCTGGTCCCCAAGGAGGCCGAGCCCATCACGCCTCTCGTCGACCGGGTCAGATCCCTGTGGGAGACACGGGGCATCAGTTCGGTCATCGTTCTGGGGGGGAGCGGCGACTACCTGGATGTTGCCGACACGGTCGTTTCCATGAAGGAGTTCTGCCCCTTCGACGTAACCGCGGCCGCCAGGCTCGTTGCATCGGAGTTTCCCACGGGTCGGCAGGTGGAGGTGTCGGGACCGATCGCAGCGTTTCGACAGAGGCTCCCGAACCCCACGTCGGTCGATCCCAGCACCGCGAGGCGCGAGGCGGAGGTCAAGGCTTTCAAGGGAGCTTCGATCGTTTTCGGAAAAGAGACGATCCAACTCTCCGGGGTGACTCAGATCGTATCCCGTGCCCAGACGTTGGCTCTTGGCCGCGGACTACTCGTGGCCCGGACCCGGTTCATGGACGGGCGGCGCTCGGTGAGCGAGATTCTCACCCTGGTCATGCGGATGATCGAGGAAAACGGTCTCGACGAACTGGATGATCGAAAAGTCGGCGATCTGGCTCAATTTCGGCGGACGGAACTCGCGGCCGCCTTGAACCGACTGCGCACGCTAGAAGTGTCCTCTGCCGAGGCAGCGGACGCTGGTCAGTAAGCAGCGGACCTTGGTCGGTAAGCGATAACGCCCGCGCCTACTGACCGTTGTCTCCGGCGCCGAGAGTGTGCCCACTGGGAGAGGAGGGAACCATGTGCCGTCGCCACGTCCAATCGGGGTACCGCCGCTCGACGACGTCCGTGTTCTTGACCCTCGTCGCGGTTACCCTGGCCGCGTCGCCGATCGCCGGCCAAGAAGCCACGCGGATCACGGAGGTCGAGGGGATCACCGAGTATCGCCTCGACAACGGATTACGATTTCTTCTTTTCCCGGACGCCAGCAAGCCGACCGCTACGGTCAACGTCACCTACTTCGTCGGCTCGCGGCACGAGGCCTACGGAGAGACCGGCATGGCGCATCTCCTCGAGCACCTGGTGTTCCAAGGAACACCCGATCATCCGGACATCGATGAGGAGCTGACGGAGCACGGCGCTCGCCCCAACGGGACCACCTCATTCGATCGCACCAATTACTTCGAGACCTTTCCGAGTACGGACGAAAACCTCGAGTGGGCTTTGGACCTCGAAGCGGATCGTATGGTCAACTCGTTCATTTCCGGGGATGACTTGGAATCGGAAATGACCGTGGTCCGGAACGAGATGGAATCCGGAGAGAACAGCCCTTTCGGCGTACTCCTCGCCCGCACGCGGGCCACGGCCTACCTGTGGCACAACTACGGGAAGGATGTAATCGGGGCACGATCGGACGTGGAGGGTGTGCCCATCGATCGCCTCCAAGCCTTCTACCGAAAGTACTACCAGCCGGACAACGCACTTCTCATCGTGACGGGCAAGTTCGAGACGGAGCGGGCCCTGGAGCTGATCGCCGACAATTTCGGCGATATTCCGCGCCCAGATCGCAGCGATGGGAACACGTTGTGGGACACGTACACGCGCGAGCCCGTTCAGGATGGCGAGCGCACCGTGACGCTTCGGCGGGCGGGCGACGTACAGATCGTATTGATGTCGCACCATGTGCCCCCGGGGTCCCACGTCGATTTCGCCCCCATCGACATCCTGTCTCAGATCCTGGGGGACCAACCCTCCGGACGCCTTTACCGAGGGCTGGTCGAACCCGGATTGGCCGCCTCCACGGGCGCTTTTGCTTACCAGCTTCGAGAGGCAGGCCCGCTCCTGACTTTCGCGCAAGTGAGGACGGAAGACGACCTCTCGGCGGCAGTCGCCGCCATGGGCCAGGTGCTTGTAAACGCGATCGAGGACCCGCTGACTGGTGAGGAAGTCGATCGAGCCAAGACCGCCCTCCTAAACGGCTTCGAACAGACGTTCAACAACCCCGAGCGGATCGCGAGGCAGCTCAGCGAGTGGGCCGCCATGGGAGATTGGCGGCTCTTCTTTTTGCACCGAGACCGAATCGAAGCGGTTGAGCCGCAGGACGTGCGCCGGGTGGCCGCAGAGTACCTCAAGCCCGACAACCGCACGGTCGGCCTCTTTTACCCCACCGATGAGCCGGACCGAACCGAGATCCCCGATCTCCCCGACATCGACTCGGCATTGGCCGGATATACGGGTCGAGAAGCCGTGGCGGCTGGAGAGGCTTTCGATCCGTCCCCTTCGAACATCGAGCAGCGCACGACGCGCTACTCGTTGCCAAACGGTATCAGAGTCGCACTCCTCCCCAAACGGACGAGGGGCGAGACGGTGACGGCGAGCTTCCGGGTGATTCTGGGCGACGAGGAGGCGCTCATGGGTCGGGCGACGGCCGGATCCATCGCGGGGCAAATGCTGATGCGTGGCTCGTCCCGCCATACCCGTCAACAGATCCAGGACGAGTTCGACCGGTTGCGGATCACCGGCTCAATGGGGGGGTCCGTCGGGCAAGCGTCCGGTTCTGTCCAGACCATCCGAGAGAACTTGGCCGAAGCCCTTCGTTTGATGGCCGAGATCATCCGTGAGCCCGCGTTTCCGCAAGATGAATTCGAAACGCTCAAGGAGCAGCGTCTCGTCGGCCTCGAGCAACGACGCTCGGACCCCGCGGCCCTGGCACGCACCGCCTTGGGGCGGCACATGAACCCCGCCCCTCCGGGGCACCCGAACTACGTCGCCACCGTGGACGAGAGCATGGCGGCCCTCGAAGCGGTCACAACAGACGACGCGGCAGCGTTCCACCGAGACTTCTACGGGCCACAGCTCGGCACGTTGTCCGTGGTCGGCGACTTCGATCCCGACGAGATCCGTGAGGTCGTCGAAGAAACTTTCGGTGGTTGGGAGAGCCCCTATTCCGCCACACGGATCAGCACCCCGTTCTACGACGCGCCCGCCGAGGTGCTTCAGATCGAGACGCCGGACAAGGCCAATTCGTTCATTTTCGCCCAGCAGAATTTGGCGCTTCGTGATGACGATCCGGACTACCCGGCGCTGATCTTAGCCGGGTACATGATCGGTGGCGGAGTCATGAATTCGCGTCTCGCGCAGCGCATTCGGCAACAGGACGGCCTCAGCTACAGCGTTGGCGGGGGAATCGGAGGGCATCCGGTCGACGAAAACGGGTCCTTCTCCGCTATGGCCATTCAAGCGCCGGAAAACGCGGAAAAGGTGGAGGCAGCACTGCGCGAAGAGATCCAGCGGGTCTTGGACGATGGGTTCGACGACGACGAGTTGGCGGTCTCGAAGCGTGGGTACTTGCAGTCGCGCGAGCTCTCGCGTGCCCAGGACGGCAGCCTAGTGGGTATGCTGAACCAGGGACTGTATTTCGAACGCACGCTCGCGTGGGACGCCGAATTCGAGCAGCGGGTCCAGGATCTGACGACCGAGGACGTAAACGCCGCTGTGCGCCGCCATCTCGATTTGAGAAAAATGACGATCGTCAAAGCGGGGGACTTCGGGGCTACCGGGTCTCCGGTTTTTCCCTAGAAGTCTGTCTGCAGAAGTCTGTCGAGGCGCGAAATCGTGAGGAACCTCAAGGGGCCAGAGAGCGTCCCTCGCCTCCGAGGCCCCGAGATCCTGACCGAGGCGCGCGCCGCGGACGGGCGAACTTTCATGGCAGCGAGTGCCCGGGCCGTCGTATGGGGAACCGGAGACGAGGGCGTTCGAAGTGTCCTAGTCGGAGGAGAACCCATACTCGACGGGATCTCCACGAGCGCCGGGGTCTGCCGTGCCGTGCGTCTGTCGCCAGGGCGCGTACGGCGAGAGTTGTCGGTGGCGGGCACCCTTTGGGTCGAGGACGTCCTAGCCCTTCCCGCCCATCCGTGTGCTGTCTTCCAGTGGACTCATCAGAACGCCGACCCGGGGGATTTCACGCTTGCTTGGGACATCCCGGGCGTCGATCCGGGCACGTGCTCGGCCGATGGCCGGTTCCTCGCCGTGGAGTCGGAGGGTTCGCCGCACCTGGTTTTTTGCATGACTCCGGAGCCCGAAACGTGGTCGGTCCAAAAAGGAGCGGACGGCACCCACGTAACCAGCCGCGTGAAGTCCGGGGCGGAGGGTGTCATCACATTAGCCGCTGTACGTGCCTCTGACGAAAGGCAGATCCAGAACGCTCTCGGTGCTCTCAAGCACCTGACTGCGCATGAAGCCCGCTTGTCGAACGAACTCGAAGAGGCTCGGCGCTCGGCCCTCACCGTCGCGACCGAGGAGCCCGCGATTGATCGCGGCTTCGAGTGGTCCAAGGCGCGGCTACGGGCAACCCTCCAGGTGGGAGGGGACGCAAAATTTTTCCCGATCGGGACGGTCGGCGCGCCGTCTCCAGCTCGCCCGGCACGTTGCGAGCGACTCCTCGGCCCCGACCTCCTTTGGACGGTGCTGGGCTGGCTCGCCACCGGCGACTTCAGTTCGGCGGAGAGGGGAGTGCGGGCTTTGGTCGGACACGAGGCGTTCGGTTGGGCCTGTGGCCAATACACCTGTTGGAGCGGAGACGACCGAATTCTGGGCGAACTGGCGACCACGATCTCGGGTTGGAGCACCCGGATGGTCGGCGTCACGGGACGGCCCGCCGGATACGGGGCGCGGGGCCACGTCGCGTTGGCCGACGCCTACGACGGACTCCGCGACCGCACCGCGGCCGCGTTTCATCGCCAGGCAGCCGACGCCCTCGACTCCGTCGCAGAACCCACCGTCCCAGCCGATGCCCGGGCCCTGAGCATAAGCTTAGCCAACCCCAGCGTCATCGCCTCTGGATTGGGTCTGGATCCAGGGGGCGGATTGGCTCTGGATGCCTCCTCCGGACCTACGGGGGGTCGGGACCACGTGTATGACGTGTGGCGAAATCTCGTCACTGCGGGGTCCTTGCAAGCGGGGGTGTGGACGTGTCCACCAGGAACCGAGAGCCACCGGACCGCTCTAGCGGCACTGGTCCCGGCCGGCTTTCTGTTCGGTGTCCTCGGGGCGAAGGCCGAAGCCACGGCCGGGCGCCTTCATTTGGCCCCGCACATCCCCCCGCACCGTTCGAAATTCAGCGTTGCCAACATCCGAGTCGGGACGGCCCTCGTACACATGACGTACGAACGGGAGGGTCGGCAGCACACCTTTTCGGTAGAGCAGTCCGAGGGAGCCACGCCGATCAACCTGGTCCTGAGACCAGGGATCCTGACCGGCTCTACCGTGGAGGCGTCAGTGGACGGCGTCGCCGCCGATCTCGATTGGAACGAAGAGTCGGCGGGCTTGGGCTGGGTTCAGGCCCAACTGCCTCTGGACACGACGCGCACGCTCACTCTGCGGGTGCCACGCGCTCGGCCAGGAGCTCCCTGAGGCGCGCCTCGCGTTCAGACAGGTTGGTCTTGGCGATGGCTCGAGCCAGGGCGATCCGGTCCTCATCGGAGACGTCATCGAGGACATTGATCGGGGCGCCATAGCGCAAAAGAATACGTTTGGCATCGACGGCAACTGAATTGGACAACTGCACCTCCGCGGGACGACGGCAACGCACAAGGCGGCAAAGAGTAAAAAAATAGCGCCGTCCAACGCTTACTCCAACGCATCGTCCCTGAACGAACGCGTGAGAAGACGGACCGACGAGGGCCGAGCATCAGTTGATCAGGCCAGACTCCGCGGGGGCTCCTACAGTCCACGGCGCCCGCAGATCGAATCTCGGAACGGAGACCCTAAACTCCTCGCCCGTGGGACGGAGGAACGTGTAATACCCCTCCATGAAACCCCATGGGGAGCTCAATTCACAAAAGCTCTCGTACTCATGAGACTTCCCGGGAGCCAGGGTGGGTTGTTGCCCCAACACACCCTCACCGTCGACCTCCGAATCATCGCCTTGGCTGTCGTGAATCCGCCAGTGACGGAAGAGGAGTTGCGCAAACTCCTCGCTCTGGTTCTCCATCTTCACCCGGTAGGTAAAGACGAACTTGCCATCCCCCGGGGCCGAGTAGGGAAGAGAGAAGCTCGGATGTACCAAAATCCGAATCCCCTGGGTCGTCGATTCGTATTCCATATGAGCCATCTTACCCGGTCTCGACCCCCCACGCGAACCGCCGACGTTGGTGGGTTCGAGGTAAACCCCGGACTTCCCACGCCGCGTAGCCGGTCCCATGTTTACACATGAAGCAATCTCCGGCTCCCCACCTTTCTCGCTCCGTCGAGGATTACTTGAAGGCGGTGTACTCCCTCACTGAAAGGGGGGAGTCCGCCTCGACGAGCGCCTTGGCGGAAAGCCTCGACGTCCAGCCCGCGTCGGTCACCGGAATGGTGAAGCGTCTCGCAGAGTGCGGCTACCTGGAGCACGCTCGATACCGAGGGGTGCGGCTCACCGAAGCCGGGTCGCGTGAAGCTCTGCGGATCATCCGTAGACACCGGATCCTGGAAACGTACCTGAACACGCACCTCGATTATTCGTGGGAGGACGTTCATGAGGAAGCCGAACGTTTGGAGCACGCTGCATCCGACGCGCTGATCGACCGGATGGCAGCGATTCTCAAGCACCCCAGTCACGATCCCCACGGTGCTCCGATCCCGACGCCCTCCGGTGAAATCGAAGCCTCCGAGTTCGTCACACTCAACGAGGTCGATCCAGGCGTGGCCGTTCAGATCCGTTCGGTGCAAGATGAGGATCCAGACCGCCTCCGTTACCTGGAGACGCTGGGCCTAGTGCCAGGCGCTCGAATCGTCATTGAGGAGAGGGCCCCCTTCGACGGTCCCACAACGGTCACCATCGGGAGTCGAGAAACGGCCGAAGTCATCGGCTCGGATCTCGCCGACGGAATTTTCGTGGTCCCGGCGCCTAAAGGATAACGCCGGGCGTAGTGGGCCCCCGTCACAGCCCGGATCGCCCCGGACAGGCGGTCCGGCGTGACCAATACTGACCGGAGGGAAGGCTCCTTGATTGCCACGCTGACGAGGCTGAATGACTGGCCCCGATCATCCTTCGTCCGGGAACCCACCCCTTTGATCGAAGCACCCAACCTGGCCCGCTCCATGGGGCGGAGTCCGGCGGACGTTCTGCTCAAGATGGATGCGGAATCGGGCTTTGGGTTGGGTGGAAACAAAGCCCGAAAGCTCGAATTCGAAATGGCCCCCGACCGTCTCCAAGGGATCACTCATGTGATCACGTGTGGCGGCTCCCAGTCGAACCATGCCCGCCTGACCGCGGCCGCGGCCGCCCGCCTCGGGTTGAAGTGCATACTCGTGATCAACGGCGACCCGTCGCCCCCGCACAACGGCAATGCGTACCTCTATCGACTCTTCGGTGCGGAAATCAGACCGGTCTCGACCCCGATGGAGCGGGAACCGACGATGGCCAAGGCGGCCGCAGAGGTCGGATCCTCTGGCGGCCGCGCTCTGGTGATCCCCGTCGGCGCTTCGACGCCCTTGGGCTCTCTGGGATACGTTCGTGCCGCCGTAGAGATCGACGTGCAGTTCCGGGACCGTCCCCACGCAGGGGACACATGGATCTTCGTGTCCGCGTCTTCTTGCGGCACTCACGCGGGCTTGGCGCTCGGCTTTACGGTCTTACAGAGGACGGATGTGAAGTTGGTGGGCGTCAGTCCCGACGTCGGACGAGCGGAGATCATTGAGCGTACCGAGACGCTGACCGACGGAGCCGGTGCTCTTCTAGGCGCGCGGACTCCGCTACTACCGGAGCTTCTCCAGCCCACGGACGAATACGTCGGGCCTGGATACGGGATTCATTCAGCCGAATCTGAGGCGGCGACCGCCCTTCTGGCGCGAACCGAGGGCGTGCTACTCGACCCCGCCTATACGGCTAAGACGGCCGCGGCCATGCTGGACTGGGCCCGACGTGGGCGCATCCGACCCGAGGATCGCATGGTCCTCTGTCACACCGGCGGATACCCCGCTGCCCTGGCGGTCTAGAAGGCTCCCAACCAAAAAACGAGCCCGGTCGACTCGACTGAGCCGACCGGGCCTGAGCACCGGAGCCGTAGACACCCCCACACATCGTCACCTCACATCCTCACCGCGCACCGATCTGACGCCGACGCTTTCGAACCCCCACAAAACCCCCGTCCCGCCCCACCATACGAATTGGACGGCGAATGGATTCACAAGGTTGCCCAGGCAACGCTACAGGGTTCTGTAGACGGCAACCTTCAGGGGCGGTGAAACGCTTGAAAAGAAGTAGAGGCGATTCTCTCCCTCGACGATCACATTTTTTTGCTTGGTGCGCGTCTTCGGGTAATCCTGTCCCTGCTCGCTCTCGACGAGCACGAACTCGTTCTCGGCCAAATCGCCTTCGATCTTCAGCAGCTGATCCAGCAGAAGTCGGAGCATGGCGGATTCCACTTCGTCCTGCACGTCTCCGTCGGCCTCGGCGTCGAGGAGGTGCTCCGAGGTCCGTTCGTGGCCGGCCAAGAAGTCATCGGCCGGACTGGAATAAACGTGATCCCTCCGAAACCCGATCTCGGTGAAGGCTTTGGAGTCGAAGTTCGTGTCCACGCTTTGAATAGTCGTACCGTATCGTCGTAGAATCATCTGTAGTGGGGATCGGGGTCAACGCTTCGGTTCACGCGTCTGGCGTCAGCGTCCTTTTCGTCAGTGCTCTAGTAACTTGGCCAACTCGTCATCGGTCAGGTCAGCCGCGTTGCGAGAGCCCATACCGGTCGGTGAACGCGAGTGGCGCCCCCGCGTCGGAGAAGCGCTCGTGATCGCTTGAGGCGTGCCAGCGTAGTCGAATTGGGGAAGGTGGATGCGCTCGAGGTCCCTCCCGATGTGGTACATCAGGGTCTTGAAGGATCCGAGGTCGCCCGCGGCCACAAACGTGACCGCGGTCCCGACCGCGCCCGCTCGAGCGGTGCGGCCGATTCGGTGGGTGTAGTCCTCCGGATCCTTTGGCACATCGTAGTTAACCACATGCGAGATCCCCTCCACGTCCAGACCCCGTTGGGCGATGTCGGTGGCCACCAGCACACGGACTTTTTTCTCCACGAAGCGCTCCAATGCGCGAGTGCGATGGGGCATGCTCAAGTTCGAGTGCATGGCCTCCGTCTTGATGCCCTCTCTGTCCAACCGGGCTTTCAGAGCGTCCGCCCCCGCCTTCGTACGGGTGAAAATGAGTACCTGCTCCCATGCGGGATCCCCTAGCAGGTGGGTCAGCAGATCCGGTTTCATTTCAGGCTTGACCGAATAAACCAGTTCGGTAATACCCTCGGCCTTGGTCCCCGACGGAGCAGCCTGCACCCAGACCGCATCCTTCGTGATGCGTGAAGCCAGATCGTGGACGCCGTTCGGCATGGTGGCCGAGAAGAGCATGGTTTGCCGGTTCTTGGGCACTTCTCGCAGCACGCCTTCGATTTGTGGCCGGAAGCCCATGTCGAGCATGCGGTCGGCCTCGTCGAGCACAAAGGTGCGCACGTTCTTGAGGTTGACCCTGCCGCGCCCCAGGTGATCGAGGAACCGCCCCGGGGTGGCCGTGATGACCTCGAAGCCCTCCTGGAGTGCCTTCAATTGGGGTTCGTATCCCACCCCGCCGTAGATCGAGGCTGTACGAATCTGGGTCCCTTTGGCGAGATCCTCCGTGTCATCACACACCTGCTGCGCCAATTCCCGAGTGGGGCATAAGACCAGCACCTGCAATCCGCCACCCGCCTCGATTCTCTCCATGGCGGGCAGCATGAAGGCCCCGGTCTTCCCGGTTCCTGTCTGCGCGATTCCCACGAGGTCACTGCCTGCGAGTGCGGTCGGGATGCTCTTGGTCTGGATCGGAGTCGGCCGCTTCCAACCCATCGCTTCGATGGATGCGCGAAACGCACTCGATACGCCCAAGTCCTCGAACGTTGGGATATGTGCGGGCGATGCTTCTGTTTCGTCTTCCACTCAGTTACTCTCGCGCTGATGCGCCGGTGTCATCACGCATCGAAGGGACGTCGCGTGCGACCGGCTTTGGATTAGCCTATAAGTTTAGGGGCACATCGGCGGATTCCAAACCTTCCCGCCTCGAAAGCCCCCGAGATTCGGAGACCATGACACCGAAACACGACACCTCCGTTCTTTTCGTCTGCCTTGGCAACATCTGCCGTTCTCCTCTCGGAGAAGGCGTTTTGGCGCACCGTTTGGAAGAGGCAGGCCTGTCCGATCGGGTCCGGGTCGACTCGGCGGGCACAGGGGCCTGGCACGAAGGCGAACCCCCAGATTCGCGCTCTACAGAAGTCGCTCGGCGGCACGGGATCACACTCGCCGGGAGGGCGCGGCGGGTCCGGGCCCAAGACTTCGAGGAGTTCGACTACATCTTCGCGATGGATCGATCCAATCTCCGCGATCTTCGCCAACTCCAGCCGGACGGGTACGAAAACGTGCTCACCCTCTTCAGAGACTTCGACCCCCAACAGGACGGGGACCTCGATGTGCCCGATCCCTATTACGGCGGCCCGGACGGATTCGATCTGATGTTCGAGATGATCGATCGGAGCTGCGCTGCCTTCGTCGACCACCTGCGCTCCGAGCTCGCGACTTGAGGGCTGGCATCTCGGGCACACTTCCCAGCGTTCTTCGAGAGTGCGTGGAGGCGGGGTTGTCGATCCTTCTCGCAAAGAACGTAGAGATTCTTGGGGCCGAGCCGGTGAGTGGCGGATGCATCCACCAAACTGCGCGTCTGTCCACGAACCTCCAGGAAGACTTTTTCATAAAATGGTCCGACGGTCCGCTTTCCGACGTTTTCGCCGCGGAGGCGGACGGATTGAGAGCCCTTTCCGGATTCCCCGGGTTGACCGTCCCCGAAGTGATCGCCCTTTCGGAGGCAGGTCAATCGCCCGGGTGGTTGCTGCTTGAGTACGTACCCCGCGGAACGCCTGACCCCGACTACGTCGAACGCCTCGCCGAAGCCCTCGCAGTGCTCCACCAACCCGTCGACGGCCCTTACGGTTGGCAGCGATCCAACTACATCGGGTCGCTCCCTCAAACGAACGCGACGATGGATGATTGGCCTGGGTTCTGGTGGGCCGAGCGGCTCGAGCCGCAGTGGGCCCTAGCCGAGGCCAGTGGTCGACTGGCCCAGCTAAAGGGAGAGTGGGCGGCGCTCGAGTCGAAGCTCCCTGCGCTCCTCGGGGGCGCGGCGGCGGACGGATGCTCCCTCCTCCACGGTGACCTCTGGAGCGGAAACGTATACGCGGGCCCGGATGGGCGTCCGGTTCTGGTCGATCCGGCCGTTTATAGGGGACACCGCGAGGTCGACCTGGCCATGACCGAACTTTTCGGAGGGTTTCCGAGCACGTTCTACGCGGCCTACCAACACCACCTTCCGGTCGCGGAAGGGTACCGAGACCTCCGCCGGCACGTCTACCAACTCTACCCCCTGCTGGTGCACGTGAACCTATTTGGCGGCGCGTACGTCCAGGGCTTCGAGCGAACTCTGCGCGATGCCCTGCAGAGTTGACCTACAGAGTTGACCTGCAGAGTTGACCTTCAGCCACAGGGCGACGTTTCCTACGCCCTGGCGCGTTTCGAGCGCTACCCTCCGGTGGCCACCGGAGCGCCGACCACCTCGGCTACACGCTGGATGGCACTCTCCATCAACTCGTCCGACGTGGCAAAGCTGACCCGAACGAAACGATCGTCCCCGAACGCGACGCCGGGCACCATCGCCACGCCGCTTTCCTCCAGAATCCACGAACAGAACGCCGTGGAGTCGGAGGCGCCCTCACGGTACAGGGCATCGACACGAAGGAAAAAGTAAAACGCACCCGCCGGCTCCACGAACGAGACTTGCGGTAAGAGTTCACGCAGGAGCGCGACCGCTCGGTCCCGCCTCCCACGAAATGTCTCGGTCATCGTCCGGGTCGCCTCGCCGGCCGCTTCTAGGTCGGAGTACGCCCTCAGCGCGGCCATTTGCGACGGCGCCGCAGCGTTCGAAGTGGCGTGGCTTTGAAGAGCTCCGAGCTTTTTCGCCAGCGCTACCTCGGAGTATGAGAATCCGATGCGCCATCCCGTCATGGCAAAACACTTGGAAGCCCCATCAACCAGGACGTAGGGACCCAAGGATTCGGCCGGAAGTTGCAGTATACTGGGGGCCCTCGACCCTTCGTCCCCGAAGTAGATCTCACGGTAAATTTCGTCCGAAATGAGGACGATGTCCCTCTCCTTCGACCACTCGGCAATCTTGCGGAGCTCCTCGAGTGAATACGTAGCTCCGGTCGGGTTGGACGGAGAGGACAGAATCAGACCTCGGGTTCGGTCTGTACACGCAGCGTCGAGATCGGCCGGAGTAAGAAGGAAATTCCGGTCCACATCTCCAAACACCGGGACTGGTTCGGCCCGAGCAAGAACAACCATCTGGGGGTAACTCGTCCAGTAGGGTGCGCCGATCAGCACCTCGTCACCCGGACCAAAGAGGGTGAAAGCCGCGTTGAACAAAGCCTGCTTCGCACCCGCCCCCACGACGACGCCCTCCCAGTCCACCGGCCCACCCGCCACCGATTCGAGATATCCGGCGATCGCACGTCTCAGTTCAGGTATGCCCGACACCGGCGTATATCGGGTGGCACCCGAGCGTATTCCCTCGATCGCGCCGGCGGAGATCCATTCCGGCGTGCCGAAGTCGGGCTCGCCGGCACTCAAATCGATGACGTCCCGCCCTTCAGCACGAAGGCGCTTGGCGAGCGTACTGACCGCAATCGTGGCGGATGCTTCTAACCGGGAGATGTTTGGGCTGAATTCCATGCCGGGAATATCGAACTACCTTGAATCCGGATCAAGACGCGCCGGAAGAGGCGTATTCACGGTGCTTCGTCCTACGGTCGGAAGGCCAAAAAAGGAACGCGGCGACCTTGATCGGAGGCCGGCCAAGAGTCAGCTTGACCGGATGCCCGACACGCCCTCGCTCCTCTTCTACTTCGATTACGTCGATCCGGGCTCGTACCTCACTCACCGGCAACTGGGCGTATTACTCCCGGACGGAGTAAGGCCCGCACTCCACCCGCTCGAGGTCTGCCCCGTGCCCAACGCGCTCATCGACGGCGCCGACGCGGGTTGGAAGAAGTACGAGGAGACCGTCACGGGCCTGGCGACAGAGGCCGACATCCGGATGGCTCATCCAGCATTCATACCCTGGAGCCGAAAAGCGCACGAACTGCGGCTACACGCCGCCGAGGGGGGCCTGGACGGGCCGATGCATGAAGAGCTTTTCTCGGCTCGTTTCCGGGAGGGATTGGACATCGGACGGGTCGACGTACTGGTCGCTGTTGCTGAAAAGGTGGGGCTCGATCCGAGCGAATCGAAGGCAGTCCTCGATGTCGATAAATATCACGATCGCATCGTGGACCTTCGGCGACAGGCGGAGGCGGCCGTTGTGGAGCGCGTACCCACCCTACGTTTCGGTGCCATGAGCCTTGAAGGACCATCTTCGATCGGCGAGCTTCGACAATTCCTGGAGCGAGCACGAGTCATTTAGAGACGGCTGGCCCCACTTCTCCAACAGGCCCCCGGGCCGAGTAGTCGAGGGATCACCCAGATGGCTGGCTATCAGAGAAAAACCGCGCTGTCCCCGTCCGACATTCTTTCAAAGGCGGAGGAGTTGCTTCCAGCGTGGATCGGGCTGACCAGGACGAAGAATTCATCACACGGCGCAACCTTCTCGGGCGAAGAAGGCACGGTGACCCTCTCCGCCCACCGACACGGCCCGTACACCAATGTACTGGCCTCGAGCGACCGGCTACGGACGTCGCGTCTCGACTACGAAATTCAGAAGTTCCTCGGGGAGCTTCCCTACGAACCAGAGGACGCGGGCGGACGGGGTTCTGGGGAACCATCGTGACGCAGTCATTCGACGATCTCGAATTACCCGCTGAGCTGACTGAAGCGCTTTCCGCCGACGGCTTCGAGGAGCCGACAGAGTTTCAACGGACGGCCATTCCACTTCTCCGGCGGGGCAACAACCTCCTCGGTGCCGCCGGCCCAGGAGCGGGAACGTTGCTGGCATACGGGACGGCGATCCTGGAGAGGATCGAGCCACAGGGCGGCCGTCCAGGGGCGCTCGTTCTCGCGCCCACGGCAGCGGCAGCGACCGGGCTGGCCGAGTCTTTGGCACGGATCGCGGCCACAACGGGCCATTCGGTGGGGGCGCTGGAAGGAGCGTGGCTGCTACCCGAGCGCTGCGATGTACTCTTCGCGACGCCGAAAAGCGTAAAGGCGGCGGTCGATGGATCGAGTCTCACGTTGGAAGGGGTCCGGTGCCTCGTTGTGGACGGGGCGAGCGCTATCGAGACGATATCCGGTCTCGAGGACCTTCGCGCGTTGTTCGAATACGTGGATGCGGGGGTGCAGAGAGTCGTCCTGTGCCAGCCGGTAACGGAATCGGTCCAGGGCCTCGTCGCCAAGCACGTCTCGAAGGCCATCCGTGTTCCGCCCGCCCCGGCGGTCGAGGGCACGGCGGTGAAGCCGCCGGACCGTGGCGAACTTCGCTATCGCATCACGGGAGCGGATAAAGTGGAGGCATTGGCTCCTCTCATGGCCGAGCTTCTCGATGACGCTCGTCACGTGCTCCTGTTTTGCCGCTCCGCGGACCGGGCAGCCGACGTTGGGGACTTTCTTACTCTTCACGGCTTCATGGCGGGGGCTCCGGGCGATGAAGAAGTACCGGTCTGGCTGGCAGTCGACGCATTGCCAGCCCGAGAGGCTCTCAACCAAAGTGCCTTCACGGCCCAGGTGGCGACCGTGAGCTTGGACTGCCCAGCCGACGAGGACACAATGGACCGGCGCCATGGCGCGGGAGGACAGGCCACGGTACTGCTCCTCCCCCGCGAAGTACCACACTTCAGGGATACGGCCCGCCGTACGGGCTACCGGGTTCGGCCCTTACCACCGCCGGAGTCCGTGATTGAGGACCGGATCGCTGAAATTCGTGCACGCCTGGAGGAGGCCGCCGGCCGAGGAGATCTCGCCCCGCTCTACCTGGTTCTTGAGCCTCTACTGAAACGGTTCAGCCCCCAGGAGCTCGCAGTGGCCGCACTGGCGCTAATCCTTCCAGGCTCCGCCGCTGCCACCGCCCCCGCGAGCGCTACGGCCCGCGCCGAAAAGGCGACGGGAACCGACGGATGGACCCGGCTGTTCGTAAGCATTGGCGAAATGGAAGGGGTGCAGCCCAGCGACTTGCTAGGTGCGCTCGCGGGCGAGTCGGGCGTAGAGGGGTCGTCGTTCGGAAAGATCGAGGTACGTGACACGTTTTCTCTGGTCGAAGTCCGGCCATCCGAAGCCGAGAAGGTCATCAAGGCCGTAAACGGCTCGACCATTCGAGGACGGAGCGCACGGGTGGACTACGACCGAGGCAGCGGATCGAAGAGCGGAGAAAATCGAATCCGGCGCGGCCCGAGCACCCAATCGAATGATCAAAGAAGAGGCCACGCCCGTTAGGGCGTGGCCTCTATCCGATCCTTCGATTGGGGGGGGGCTATCCACCCAGTTTCTTTACCGGATGGCGTCCTTGAAACCCTTACCGGCCCGGAATCCCGGCGTCTTCGAAGCAGGAATTTGAATGGTCGCACCAGTACGCGGATTCCGGCCCATGCGAGCCTTGCGATGTTTAGCTTCGAACGTACCAAAGCCAGTGATCTGCACGCGCTGATCGCCCCTCAAAGCGACAGCGATGACACCGTCCGAACCGAACAGTGCGTCCAGGGCCCGAGACGCATCGGCCTTGGTCAGGCCAGCGCTATCGGCAAGGGCGTCTACTAGATCGGATTTGTTCATTTCTTACTCCTCCAAAGGGGTGATGCCTCTTGACTTCGCGGCGTCTGCCGGCTCTCTCAAGCTCGAGTCCGGGCCCTGGCGTGTCGGGCCATTCACGCCTTGCTTCTGGACCAACGTCGGACCGGTGCAGCTATGGCAAGCATCAGTCAGGACAACTGTAAGGCACGCCGAACAGAGCGTCAAGTAAGAAGAGTGGCCGAAAACCCGCGTCCTGCCTCGCTTCTGCGGGAGTGAGTCCCTGTAGTCAGGCCAGCGTAGCGGGGGAAGTCATCGAGCGATGCGCTTTTTTGCGGGCATGTTAAACGACTTGGATTCATAAACTAAGTGCAACAAAACGTGCGACTGGGTTCCTGAAACAAGTTGAGGCGAGCTGGAGCACAGAACCGAAGCCGTGTCGGCCACCTCGAAGCCGATACCGTGATCGGCAAC
>Ga0114996_10001749_pt1 | contig 28796 bp, 40 predicted proteins | sample ArcticOcean_MG_C_4_FD_87039 | JGI IMG/M metagenome (GOLD analysis project Ga0114996, IMG submission 87039) | Marine microbial communities from western Arctic Ocean - ArcticOcean_MG_CB4_134 | ecosystem: Environmental > Aquatic > Marine > Oceanic | place: Arctic Ocean: Canada Basin | collected... | reverse complement strand
GGGTATGAGTTCAGCAGATTTACAATTGATTCAGTCAGGAGTATTAACAGACCGTCAACTATGTAATCTTTACGGGTTAGATTCTAAACTATTTAATGATGTTTCTTCAAGTTCTTTTAACAACGTCACAGAAGCTAATAAGTCAATGTATCAAAATGCTATCATACCGAACTTAACTAAATTAGTTGGTTCTTATAATGAAGCAATAGTAAAAGGGATTAACAGAGTAGACAATACTGATTTTATTATAAAAGTAGATACTTCAGCAATTGAAGCACTACAAAGTAATCAAAAAGAGGAAGCAGACAAAAACAGGGTTAACGCTCTAGGTATCAAAGATGTGTTAGCAAGTCCAACAGATACAAACGGAAAAGTTGAGATACTTATGACTGTTTATGGATTTGAAGAGGACAAAGCAAAAACAATTGTAGGAAATGGACAAAGCACAGAAGATTAAACAACTTTTAGATAAGAAAGGACTTAACAAGACTGTAGTTAAATCTATAAAGGACAAGTTAAAGATAATTGAGAACGATAAAACTGTAAATAAATGATAGTTTGTAAGGAATTAGATAAAACATTTGGTAATAAAAAGGAGTTATTCAAGGCTTTGAAGGCTAATAAATCTGATATTATTGCAGTTAAAAAGGCTAAGATTCAAAAGTCTAGTGATAAAAACGTGGGTGTTTCATGTAAAAAACTAGATGTATCTAAGTTCGATACTACTATTAAAGGTTTATTTGATTCAGACGATAGTTATTATTTAGCGGTTAACACTACAGGAGTACTAGATAGTCATGATGATTTACATAAGGTTGGTATTTGGGACAGAACAGTACGAGACCAACAAGGTAAAAACTATTTAGTTACTGACCATAAAATGGAAATGGCTAACGTGGTAGTTAAAAAGGATAATATTAAAATGTTCTTAGCTACTATACCGTTTAGTTCTATTGGTAAGAGTTACGAAGGAAATACACAAGCATTAATCTACCAATTCGATAAAGCTAATATTATAAATGATTTAGCAAAAGAATGGTTAGAGAGTGGAGACGATATAGAAGCAAGCGTAAGGATGCAGTATGTTAAAATTGAATTAGCAATGAATAGCACATCTAAAGATGATGTAGAAGAGTTCAAAGCTTATACTGACAACATTGATGCAATTGCTAATAAAGATGACTTTGATGAAATAGATTATTTCTGGGTTGTTACCGAAGCAAAGAACATAGGAGAATCAAGTTTAGTACTAAGGGGCTCATATGGAGCGACTGGAATACTAGACAATAAAAATATTCAGCCGTCAGAGGACACTGATAAAACCGAGCCGTCAAACGACACTCAAAAACAAGTCACTAGCAAAGAGCAAAATGACGTAATTAACTTTTATAAAAATCTATAAAGATGAAGTTTAAAGAATGGTTAGCCTCTAAAGGTTACGAGATTAAAGAAGACACTACAGCAGAAAAAATTGCTGAGTTTTACAATGAGTTCAATGCAGTAAAGCAAGAAGAACTAAAGACAGCACTTAAAGAAGAAAACAAAGAGTCTATTGATGATTTGAAATCTGAATTAACTGACTTAAGAATTGAACAGTCTAAGGCGTTAAATGATGCTCTTAAAGAGATGGGATTAGCGATTAAAAACGTTAATAAAACCAATGAAGGAGACGTAAGTATCTTGAACGGTGCTACAATATCTAAGGGATTAGAAGACAACGCAGACACTTTAAAAAGAATCTCAGAAGGAGACAAAGAAAGCGTATCGTTTAAAGCGGTAGGAACAATGCTTATTTCTACAAACGTATCAGGTGGTAATGTGCCAGTTGAACAACGTTTAGCAGGAATGGATTCATTAGCGTCAAGACAAGTAAGATTATTAGATATTGTATCAAGAGGTACAGCTTCAAGTAATGTCATTTCTTGGGTGAGTCAAGCAAACAAAGAAGGTTCTGCTGGTGGTACTGCTGAGGGAGCGTTAAAGAATCAAATTGATTTTGATTTAGTAGTTGTTTCTGAGTCTGTTAAGAAAAGAACAGCGTTTATAAAAGTATCTACTGAAATGGTAGGAGATATTGACTTTATGCGTTCTGAGATTAACAACGAGTTAATGAGAGAATTATTAAAAGATGTTGAAAACCAAGTTTATCAAGGTGACAACTCAGGTACAAACTTAAACGGAATTAGAACTGTTGCAACTGCGTTTTCTGCTGGAACTTTTGCACTTTCGATTGATAACGCAAACTCTGTTGATGTTTTAACTGTTGCCGCTAATCAAATCTTGATTGCAGAACAACCAATGCCGAATTATATTTTAATGCACCCGTCAGATGTGACAGCATTAAAAATGGTAAAAGTTACTGCAACTGACAAACGTTATGTTGAAAGATTGGCTTTAGTAGCTGGTAATTTATCTTTAGATGGTATTCCAATTATGCAAACTACATTAGTTACTGCTGGTCAATACTTGATTGGTGCTTTTGATTTAGCTAATGTGTACGACAAAGGCTCTATTTCTATTGAAATCGGAAGAGATGCTGATGATTTTACTAAGAATTTAGTTACAGTATTGGCAGAATGGAGAGGTTTAGCGTTAGTAAAAACTAATAAAAGAACTGCATTCATTAAAGGTGTATTTGCTACTGATGCTGCTGCTTTAGAAACAGCTTAATATTAATAATAAAAACATAAAAAATGTCAGATAAAAAAGAAGTACTAGTAAAAGTTGTTGGGATTGAGTCTCCAAAAGGCAAAGCTCAACACTTAAAGATTGGTGAAACTTATGAAGTAACAAAAGAAGTTGCTGATTCAATCATTAAAAACAAGCAAGCTAAAAAAGCTTAATTAGTTTAAAAATCATTCATTACCTCGATACTAACGTGTCGGGGTTTTGGTGGTAAAAACAATTAAGAAATGAGTCTTACTAAATACACAGATTACATAGGTTTTCATCAAATCGCTAAAGGCGGTAATAATGATGAGAAAATTCAAACTTACATTGATGAGATTGAACCAACTATGTTACGTGATTTATTAGGTAATACTCTTTATGATTTATTTATAGCAGACATTGACCCAATTACAAACAAACCTGTAACGGCTAGATTCTTATCATTGTATGATGCATTTAGTATTGACGTTAGTTTAGGTAGTGGATGCCAAGAACGTTCTTTGGGTATGGTTGAAATGCTTAAAGGATTTGTTTACTATAGTTTTGTAGGTGATAGCGATTATTTTAACACTATTTCTGGTAATGTAAAGAATCAATTTAGTAATTCGCTAGGCGTTAGTTATATTCAATTAGGGTTAACAGAACGTTATAACTTAGGATTACAGACTTATAATGTTATACAATGGTATATTTGCGAAAATTCAGCAACTTACCCAGAATATAACGGTTTAAATAAAGATGTTGCGTCATGGCTTTAAAGGAAGAAATAACAGTAAGGGTTGCGAATAATGCGGTAGTTTCTTATGATGCTACTAGTGATTTTACAACTGATGCGTTAATGTGGGATGATTTTAAAGGTTATTCTTTAAATATTTGGTTCAATAACTTATCTGGAGCAAATCCTAAGCCTAAAATAGAATTTCAAGCAAGTAACACTAGTGATTTATTGAGTTTTACGACTTATGAAAATATAAAAAACATATCACTACCTGAGTTATTTGAAGACGAATTTTTAACTTTTAAATATATTAGGTTTGTTTATGATTCTACTGGTGTAGGTGTTGGATCAACTATTACTTTTAATCTTTTAAAGAATACTTTATGAGTATAAACGTAAAAGATAAAATAAAAAACGGCTTTGCTGATTATAATGATTCTTCTACTAGCATTACTCCCGTTACTTTATTAGCTAATACTTGGACTGACATACCTAATAATGGTCTAGGTTCTTTTACTAATTTAAGTAGTTTACCTTTTGGAGTCAATGAATTAATGGATACAACTACAGGTTATATCGACCCAACTCAATTAATTATAGGTGATACTATATTAATAAGAAATGACTACACAATAACGCCAAAAGTTAACAATAGTTTATTAAAAATTAGATACGAGCTAGGCACTGGTGCTGGCTTGTATTACTTAGAGACAATTGTAGGACGTTTAGATAGTGGCTCAGGTGTTGGATATAGAAAAGCATTAAAACCTGATTTAATTTATATGGGTGACAGTAATACGAAAGATAATTATATTAAAATACAAGTTAATTTAGAAAATGACGGGACTTTAGTTAATGCTGGTTCTGTTGTTCAAGTAATAAAAGGAGGGTTATGATAGTAATTTATATAGACAATAATGCGAATGCTATATTTATTGAAGATAATAACGGGGCGCAATTTTTAAATAATCTACAAGCCGTACAAGATAATCCAACAGATAGCACACTTTCAGTATTTGATATTGCTAGAGATATAGAGATATTATCAGATATTGATTATACACAGTTTGAAGATAACAACGGTGTTGCATGGGGTACAGACGGACAAACTACTACTAACAATTTAAACGCTATTTTTCAAGCGACTGGTGGCGGTGGTGGTAATGTCCCTGTAATAACTTCAAACCTTACTATAAATTTAGCCCAAGGTCAAACCCTTAATTATGAATTAACTGCAAATTTTGGAGTAGGTTATGAATGGGATTTGTCAACTGTTTCAGATATTGTAAATGTAGAAGGTAATGTAAGGAAATTAATAGGGGGGTCAGCTTTAGTAAGTGGTACTTATAATATACCAGTAAAAGCTATTAATTACTATGGTGAAGATTCTGAGACAATTGTTTTAACTGTTTCAAACCCTCCATTCAGCAATTCAAAAAGCATACAGTTTAAAAAAAAAGATTATTTAAGTGGCTCAGAGACTGAAATAAATTCAATATTTGGCAGGGCGTCAAATGGTGATGGAAAAGCATGGACTATAAGCACTTGGTTCAAAGCGGGCGGTCATAATAACTCTGTGCAGACCCTAGTTTTTGCGGGAGGAAATAGTGCGCTAAACGACCCTTTTGTGTTACTTTATTGGGAAGGAAACAACCCAGTAAGACAAAATGTATCAATTAGATACGGAACTAGCTATAATTATATAGAACTTTCAACTCCCTTAGGGACAGTTCTAAATGACGGCAACTGGAACCACCTGTTAGTTACTTTTGACGGAGGCACTACTGGCAATTCAAGTGGTAGTGTTTCAGACTACTATAGTAGATTCAAGATATATTTAAACGGAGTTGAGCAAACAACAATAAACAGCAATGCAAATTACGGTATAAACTCCTCCTTAGAGGTAGAAGTTTTTAGGGTCGGGAGATGGGGCACGGGTAGCTCATGGCTCAGAGACTCATGCAAAATTGACGAGTTAGCCTTTTGGAACTCAGACCAGTCAAGTAATTCATCTTTTATATACAGTAGCGGAAACACTCATGATTTGAGCCTACTTGCTTCACCTCCAAGCAATTGGTGGAGGATGGGAGACGGAGACACATTCCCAACTTTAGTTGACTCAATCGGAAGTACTGACCTAACAATGGTAAACATGACTGTAGCTGATATTGTGAGTGATGTTCCTTAAAAAAAATAATAACAAACATATTATTAAATAAATTTTATGTATATTTGTACTAGATAAAATTGTAACAAATTTTACACATGATTAAACCGATACAAATACTTAATGATTTAATTGAAAGTACTCTTCATAGGGTTACGGTTGAATCTATTACAGATAATTTAGACGGTACTTATACGTTATCAGTTAATAATACCTATTATTTAAGTCTAGGAAGTGTTGTCACTATCAATTTAATTGATTATAAAGTTACTGATTTTGTATTAAACAACTCTTTAACTTTATCGGGAGCAGTAATTCCAACGGGTACATATTTCGATATTGATTCACCAAGATTTATACATGGTACGCCTAAGAAAGTAAACGGAGAATATATTAATCAAAATATTAATGAATATCCTTTTATTTGGCTTTTAGAGTTCTTAGATGCTGAACATGATGATGCGGACGATTCTTCAGTTAAAGCGACTTTAGATTTAAACCTATTCTTTTTGACGTCTTCTGATTTTGAAGATTGGAACATAGATAAGGCTTATAGTTATGCTGTATATCCAATGTATAATGAGATTGATTTTTTCATTAAAACATTAAAAGCAAGACAGGATTTATTTGGAAAATTAACTTCGCACACTGTAAATAACCATGTAAATTTTGGTGCATACGCTACAGATAAGGGTTATGAGCTTCAAATTATAACAGACCAGTTAAGTGGTAGTCAACTTAGAATTTCTTTACCTTATGTAGTAGATGTTTGTATAGGTGATTTACCAATAGTTTCTAAATGCTTCCCTGTATCTATTTATAAAGATATGGTATTTGAACAGTTTGTACCTAGTGGTGGTCGATTTGATTATACAGGTGGAGCTTGTGACAATGCAACAAGTATTATAAAAGACAGTTTAGGAGTTATATTATACAATAATTCAATTGTTAGTGGTGGAACTAATGAGCAGACAATTACTGATTCAGTAGTTACAAACTCAGATGTTACATACTCTCAAAACGTAGTATCACAAGCTAACTTATTATTACCAGACGTTACAAATATTGACTCTGACGGTTCACCAGTAATAACCCCAGCGCAAACACCATTCGTTGCGACTGTATGTGGTGTAGTAGTTACTGATATTGCTTATGTTCGTGACCAATGGACAATGAACGAGGGCGCAGTTAGTAATATAACGGGTGATGTAAAAGATTATATTGATACAACTGACGTATTCACAACGTACAATGTAAACGGTATTACTCCAATATTAGACCCTAACGACCTTACGAAACTATTAACCAATAACTTTTGGGGTAATCTTGAAAGAGGTACAAACGATAAAGGGGGAACTAATTACACTGATGTAGGTGGGGGTCTTACTTCTGACGGTGCAACAGCATTTTATAAGATAGACCATTTTACAGGCATAGGCTATTACCTAAACGAATTACACGGAGGTACTAAAGACTGGGTTGATTCGTCAGCAGATGCTAAAATATTTACATTAACGGCTTATGATGCTTCAACTTACGGTTCAACTAACTACGGACAGTTCAGAATGTTAACCATGAAAGACGCTAATCATATTAGTTTTGGTGATGGTATTTCTAACAACTTACTTACTCCTGATAAGACTTGGGTTGACAACAATCATTGGATAATGAACACTGTAAGTTCAACAAGTATATTATTCTGGCGAGAAAACCAAGACGTCGTAAATAGTGCAAGATTTAACCCATTCCCACAAAACTCAGTAAACGCATCTATTAATTTAATAGTTTGCCGTAACCATTTTTAAATAACATGATACAAGTAGAATTAAAAAGAATAGATGACGGCGTAGTTGTCGGAACAGTAGAGATAGACGAAACTCTATGTTATCCTACGACTGTAGTAATTCCACCAAGCAACGGAAGCAAAGTTTTAAACTTACTACGTGCCAACGTTGACTACATACAATTAGACAACCCTATTACTTATAGTGGCGAGTTTGATTTTGAAATAACTACTCAGGAAGCAATCGAAGATTCTAGCTACATACCTTTATTTGGTGATGTATCTGTAGGCAGTAGAGTTTTAGTTAGCGGAAATTCAAGTAAGTTAGGAATGAATTGTGGAGCACCTGTGTTCTACAAGACAGGGCTTGCTTTAGATATGACTGCTAAAACAACTACAAGAATATACAAAGATTCAGTTAATGACATTTACATACAAATAAACGGTGGAACTCCAATTTTTGTAGACAACCAAACTACGCCTTTTGTATTATCTAAAGTTGCTAAATCTCAAGCAAGAGAGTTTACAGGTTACATTCATTCGTTTAGAATAGGTACTGAAACTTTTAGTTTAGGTGAGCAAAGCGGTAATATATTGACTTCTGATAGTGGCAACATGACTACAACAATTGTTACTAATGGAAACACTACATACTTAAATGATAGTATTTGGAAAGTACCGCCAGAAGTTGTAAATGCGGTTGAAGTAATTAATAAAGGTGTACCAAACAATAACACATTTGATTTAAGCCAAAGACTTACAGACGTAACTAATGAAAACCCTGATTTAACTATCATTATGATAGGTGCAAATGATTGTTTAAACACTAGTAAATGGTTAAGCTTAACAGCCTTTCAAACTAATTTACAAACTTGTGTTGATGCAATTATTACAAACGGTTCAGACGTATTATTAGCATACACACCGCCAACCGTAAGCGACAAAAAGAAAGAGCAAAACGATTACACGCCTATGTATGGTGACGAGTCTTTACTGGACTTAAACGTTAAACTTGATGAGTATAGAGCAGTAATGAATACAATTGCAGCAAGTACTTTAAAATGTGGCGTAGCTGATACATTAGCACCCTTTACAGCAAACAATGACCCTAACGAGTTGATAACATCTTTTCTAAGGAATCCATTAAATGCAGGAGGAGCAGAAGATTATGTACACCCAACGGTAAGCGGTCAAGAAGCTATTGCAAACTCTTTAAGCCATTTATGTACAGGTTATAGTAAAATAGTATGTTTCGGTGATTCGATTACTTACGGAGTAGGTGCTACACCTTACAGTATAAAATTAAGTGAGTTGTTAAACTCTTAAAATATTGCGTCTAGTTGCTTTGCGCATGGTTGAAAGCACACAAAAAGTAAATTAAAAACAAAAAACAATGGCAGAAATTTGCAGTTGTGGAGATGGAGTAACACCTTTTGGTCAACCAAGTTGTGTACCTTCATTCGGTAGAGATTCGAGAATCATTTTCGTTCAATATCTTGACAATTTAGGTGCAGTCAATTCAATCAAAAGCACAGACGTATTAGATTCTACTTTCTTTGAAGGTAAAATTAACGCAGGAGCAGGAGCGTCCGTATTAGACCAATCTTTAAGATGGAATATTACAGAAGCTATTAATAATGTTATCGGTGTACGTGGAGAAAATGTTACACAAGATATTGACGGTATCCCGTTGAATGTGAAACAAGGAGTTAGAAACTATGACGGTACTTTTTACGGTGCTATCGCTAATCCTACTTATGTAGGTGCTTTAGAATCTATGGCTTGCTCTCAAATGGGTTACTTTATCATTGATGTTAATGGAAACATTATCGGAATGAAAAATGCATCTACAGGAGATTTAGACCCTATTAAGATTCAAAGAAGTACTTTGCAAGTAATGTACAAGTACCCGAATGCAACGGAAGTTCAAAACATAAACGTAAAGTTTGCTGTTGAGGAAAACGAAAGAGATGCAGATTTAAACTATACGCCAGTAACGGCTGTTGATGCTTTAGCTTTACGCTCTTTAATTAACATTAATGGAGTTACTTCTACGCCTGCTTTGACTGGTGCTGATTTAAAAATGTCTTTAGATTACGGTACAGTATTTAATGGTATTAAGTATGAAGGTGCTTTATTAGCAGACTTTACAGCTTACAATGTTACTCAATCGAGTGCAATTGTAATTACTTCTACTGTTGAGACTAGCTCAGGAGTTTATGCGGTTGTTATTCCAGCGGTTACTTCATTAGATGTAGTAAGAATAGATTATGCAAAAGTCGGTTTTGTTATGGAATCTGTAACATTTACAGCGCCTTAATGATAATTGACAATATCAATTTTAACAAATTAGAAGTTTGTAAAATGTCACTAGAGGAATTTAAAAACTCATATAAAGGTAAATTCACAACGGTAGATATTTTACAAGCGGCTAAGATGTTAGGAATAGAAGATGAATCTTTCAAACCTAGAAGAAGAGGTAAGAGAGAAAAAAAATAAACTATGTTTTCATATACTATACTTTCAGAGCATTTAAAACGTGCAACCGAACTGAAGAAGCAGGAGGGTAAAATCTTCAAGTTAGTATTAGACAACAAGGTTATTAAAGACTTAATAGTGCGCCTAAATACTGAGGAACAACTCGGAAGAGATAAAACTGATTCTTTGGGCGCACATTTAGGTACTTATTCATTTGCTACTGAGCAGATAAGTAAGGGTAAAAAAAAGCAAGGTGAGTTTATTGATTTAAAAGATACTGGTGAATTTTGGGCTAGTTGGAAAGTTAAAGTCTTTCAAAAGTTTATATCAATAGATGCCAACCCAATCAAAGAAGGTAACAATCTTTTTGATGACTACGGAGAGGAAATATTAGGACTAACAGACGAGAATTTACAAATACTAATTGATGAAACAAAAGGACTCTTTATCGACTATTACCGACAAAACTTATAATAGTATTGAAACTATGCCTATTTGGAATTGGCAGGAGATACTAAAAACGGGAGATTTAAAACATTTATTTATTAGTGGCTCAGGCAGAGTAAGTAAAAAGCTTGCTGACTTATGGGACAACTTACAAGACGAGTATATTACAGAGTTTGGACTAGATGATAGTTTCAAAAAACAATTAAGATTATTAAAAGAGAAAGCTATATTAAATTATAACTACATCTTGACAAAAGACCCGTTTATTAATACCCAACTTAGCATAGTAGATGCTGATTTAGATTCATTAAATACAGGCAAAAGTACAAGCTTTTACGAGACTAAAAGTTACCTAGAGAAATACAAAGGCTATAGAATGCAAATTAAGGAAATAACAGTTATTGAGTGGTTCACCGATTTAAAGAATATGAGTAATGGCTAAACAAATAAAGAAAGGTGAAATTATTGTTGATGGTGTTTTAGATAACCACATACAACAATTAAAAGAAGTAAAAGAATTATACTCAGAAATTGACGGGCAAATTAAAAAGACTGCTCAATCTGCTAAGGCTGGAATTGGTGGCGTAGACCCTAACAGTGCAAAAGGTATTAGAGAAATAAACGCAGAGGTAAATAATTCCATTAAGTTACGTAAAGCGTCTGTTGATATAGAAAAGAAGCAAGAACAATTAAAGAGAGAACAATTAAAAACAGAAACGGCTTTATTAAATCAAACTAAAAAGGCTGATGTAGCAGAACGTAAAAGATTAAAAACATTAAGAGACTCAACGTCTTTATATAAACAACAGAGTAGAGAATTATCTGATTTATCTAGAAGGTTTAAAGAATTGTCTTTAGCTGGCAGAGGAAGTGGTAAGGTTGCAAGAGGTTTATTAGTTGATATTAAACGATTGAATAATGGACTAGTAAAAGCAGACGCATTAACAGGTAAATTCGGGAGAAACGTGGGTAACTATGGAAGCGCCTTAAATAGAGCAACTGCATCTCTACGCTCATTCGCAGGAGCGATAGGTTTGACTAGTGGTATATTTTTATTGGTACAGGGGTTTCGTGACGCATTCAGCACGATTAAAGATTTTGAACAAGCTAATGCCAATCTAGCATCTATATTAGGAACTACAAAGGATAAAGTAGTAGATTTGACTAAGGACGCTAAAAGATTAGGAGAGGTAAGTGTATTTACCGCTTCACAAATAACATCTTTACAAACTGAACTAGCGAAACTAGGTTTTAATAGGAGGGAAATACTAGCAAGTACTGAGGCAATACAAAGTTTAGCCGCAGCAACTGGAACAGAATTAGCACAATCAGCAATACAGGTTGGTTCAGCTTTAAGAATATTTAACTTAGACGCTTCTGAGGCTGGTAGGGTTGTAGATGTTTTAGCGCAATCAACAACAAAAAGTGCTCTAGATATGAGTAAGCTTGCTACTGCTTTGCCTATAGTTGGTACTACAGCTGATGTTGCAGGAGTAAGTTTAGAAAGAACTACAGCATTATTAGGTGTATTATCAGATAGGGGATTAGATGCAAGTACATCGGGAACAGCGTTAAGAAATATATTTTTAGATTTAGCGGAAAAAGGCTTGACTTGGGAAGAGGCTATGTCTAAAATAAACAATGCTACAAATAAAAATGCTACTGCATTAGGATTGTTTGGGAAACGTGGTGCAACATCTGCAATAGTATTAGCCGAAAATGCAGACGCATCTGACAAACTAACTAAATCATTATTATTAAGTGGTGGCGCTGCTGAGAAAATGGCTAACACTCAAATTGATACTTTAAGTGGTTCAATTAAATTACTTAAATCAGCGTGGGAAGGTGTAGTTTTAGGATTCGCCGAAGGCAACGGGGCGCTTAATGGATTAAAAAACACTATACAATTTGTAGCTAAAAACCTTAAAACTATTATAGGTTTAGTGGTTACATTAACAAAAGTGTTTATTTCTTTTAAAGCTGTAATGTTTGCTTTGAAAATGAATGACAGGGTTAAGGAATGGGTTAGTTTTAGGAAAGAAGTAAAAAAAGGAGGTACTGCAATGTCATCCGCTAGCAAGAACGCTAAAGGGTTTGGTAAAGCATTGAAAGGCATAGGGTTAGCACTAGCGTTAACTGCATTAATTGAGTTAGCTGTTGCTTTTTATGATATTGCAAGTGGTGCTGCGGAGGCTAGAAGACAGCAAGACTTATTTAATGAGGCTACAAAAACGGCTAGTGATTTTGGGGAACACTTTAATAATCAATCAGAAGAAAGGATAAAATTAAAGACAAAAGAATTACAGTTATTAGTGGCGGAAGGAAAATTGACTCAAAAACAGATGGATTTGCAATTAAGGGACTTGCAATTAAAAAAGGAAAATGAGGCTTTAGATGTAATTAGCAGAGCTAAAAAAAGAATTAAAACAATAGAGTTAGAAACAGCCGCTTTAGAATCTTTAAAAGAATCTAGGCTAATTAATGAAGACAACTTTTCTAAATCAGAATCAGGACAAAGAGCGTATGCAAATGCAATAGATAGAGTTAATTCAGCTAATACTATATCAAATAAAACTATTAAAGAAAATACAGATAGGATTGTAAAACAAAACGCTATAATAAAGGAGTTTGATGCTATAGTGGTAAATACTTCTGATAACATACATGATTATACTGTAAGAATTGCTGATAACAGCGGCAAAATAAGAGCCAACACCGATAATCTAAAAGACAATACAGACGCAAAAAAGAAAAATAACGCTGCTGAGGAAGAGGAGCAGAGACTTTTTGATTTAAAGAGCCAACAGCAAAAGGACGTAAAAGACAATAGTGACGATAACGACAGTATAAGAGAAGAAGAGGCAAGAAAAGCACAGGAGGCTTTAGATAAGAAAAATCAACAACAAGAGGACGCTGATAAACAAAGATTAGATAGAGAAAAGAAACTAGCCGAAGAAAGGCTAAAGCGACAAAAAGATAATTTTCAACAACTAACTAACCTGCTAAATTCAACTTTAGAAATTCAACAAGGCAAAATAGATAGCCAAATTGAAAGCAGTAGAATTAACATAACTGAAAGTCAAAGCGCAGTAGACAATTTACAAGAGCAAGCTAAATTAGGTAATGCAGATGCACAAGCAAGTATTAAAGCAGAAAAACAAAAGATTGCAAACGAGAAAGGCAACATTGATGCACTAGAAAAGAAGAAAAGAGACTTACAAATATTAGTAACTGGTTTGGCTTTTGCAAATCAAAAGATTCAAGCAGGGGACGGTAACGCTTTAGAAAACGCAGGTAGCGACATGAAAGACTTCATAGCAAAACTAGAAGGTAAGTATGAGGGAACAAATACTACTTTAGGTGCTGATTTAGGCAATGCATACGCAATTACAGGCGACAGAGATACACATATAATTAAAGCGCATAAAGATGAATATATTATAGGTGTTGATAACAGCCGAAAATTAGGCGGTATGAATCAAGAGGAAATAGTTGCAGGTGCATTGATGTATAAAAATGGTGAGTTCGTAGGTAATAGAGCGGTAAATGCAGTAAATCAAGTTAGTTCGTTTAATGATAGTAGATTATTGTCATATCAACAAAAAACTATTGAAGCTATTAATAATATACAAATACCAGAGCACCACTTTAATTATGATGCAGTGAATAAAATGGCAACGGAAAGTATAAGAATAGGCAACAAAACAATACATAATCACAGTAAAAACGGAGGACTTTTTAGCTAATGGGAACTATAACGAAATTTAAGATAAACGGAATAGAACAAACACCTCCAAGAGAGTGGCAAGATTTAGAAATATCAGCAACGTTCGACAATGAGAGTGTACAGGCTAATATAAATTTTAGTACCCTAAACTTTGTTAATACAGCTAATAAAGCTATTAAATTATGGAGAGATGGTAGCATAGGAATGACTGAGGGCGTACCATTACAAATAGAGGTAAGTGGTCAAGGAAATACAGTTGTTCCTTTTAATGGTTATTTAGATTGGGACACATACAACATCAAGTCTAGTGTTGAATCTGAAATGGGATTGATTAAATCAAATGGTTTAAATTCATTTCATGAGAGAGCGCAAGGTATAACAATGCAGTTGCTAGAGTCAAATGGCGTAATGCCAACTAATCTAGGCGTAAACATTCCATACATCATTAAAAACAGAAAAACAGATTTAGAAAAGATACAATTACTTACAACGACTTACAGTATAATTAAAACAGGAGTTGATGAAGTATTCAAAATAGTAAACATAGCGTCTGACATAACAACGGGGGGATCGGCACAAGCTTTTATTAACTTAGCCACTAGTTTAATCAATTTAGTTTTACTGATAAATAACATAGTAGAACAATTAAAAGAGATACAGAAAACATTCTTTCCATTAGTTAGATATCACAGAGGTATTAAACTAAAAACATTCTTAGAGAAAGGATGCGAATACATGGGTTACACTTTAGAAACTGACGTTTTCGGAGCAGAACTAGATAAAATAGTATTATGTCCTCACAAGACAGATGAAGAAGGCGCACCTATTGGATTTTTAGGAGTTAATCAAAACATATTTCAAGGTGCTTTAAGTGGTATATTGAAACCTAATGATTTTGGATATATTTTATCAGATGCTTTTGAACTAGCAAATAAGATAGCTTATACAAAAGTTGCGGTAATAGGTGACACAGTTAAATTATTACCCTACAATGATATATTTTGGACTGAAAACCCAAGTTATACAATGCCCGATATTCTTATAGAACAAACTAATAGTTATGAAAACGGAATACAAGGTTTTAATAAGTCAGACTTAAAAGGTAGAACATTAATTGAATACTCCACAGATGATAGTGACTATTGGACTATTTCAAATGTAAATAACTCTATAAGTGAAACTATCGTAACACCTATACAGGTTGATAATCAAAGAAACGTTCAAATAAAAGGCGTTGATAATGTTCAGATACCATATTCTTTATGTATAAGAAATGAAGCGGTTGACGAGTTGTTTGAGTTGTTCCAATCAATTACAGGGCTTTCTGATTTTTGGGTTGAGAAAATACAAACACATTTTGAAAGTGTAGCAGACATACTAGAGCAGTCTTTACCGCAAACTAATAATTACATAGAGCAAATAACATCAAGAGAAGGAGCGTTAAAAGTTGAGAATCATTTCTTTAGTAATCCTAAAATTGTTTACATGGAAGATGGTAAGATACCGGTTAATTTCACTGATAAAATAGGAGCTATAGCACTTTATAATAAATACCACTCTTACAAATCCTTTGTACAGGGAATTAAAGACCCTTCAAACACAAACAGTACAAATCAAAAGAAATTGTTTAGTAGCGTGAAGATACCTTTTGGTATAGAATCATTTAACTTAATAATTAATAACAGTTATTTCAATGATAATTCGGGAAATATTGGTAAATTTACAAATGTTAATTGGAATGTTAGTAGAGACTTTGCAATAGTTGATTATTATATTTTTGAAAACTACATTAGTAATCTAACAGAAACAACTATCTAGTTATGAATATTGAAAATATAAAGAACCAAATAGAGTCATTTAAAAAATCGTCTGGAAATGTATTAGAAGCTTTTGCAACTGACATTAATAATATTAAAAAAAACTTATCCATTGAACAAAGAGAAAAGGTTGATAGGTGGATGGTTAGAGTTAAAGACGCTGCTAAAAATGGCACTACACCGCCACCACCTCTTAAATTTTAATTATGAATAATTTTTTAGTAACAGATACAAAGTTTTATAATGAATTAAGAAATGGTTCTTTATTTGATTTAAATCTATTAGATTTTACTGATTCTTTAGTAGGCAACGTAGAAGAGACTGCACAAGTAATTAAAAGCGTAAGTGTTGAGACTAGCGTTTTAGCTTCTGACTTTGGAAGTATAGAACATGAGTCTTTAGGTAGTGTTAGTTTATTTACATTAAATGGAAGTTGGTTTACGGAAGGTATAAGCGTTGGAGCAACTATTGATATTATATGGAATGGGCTACTAGCTACTGAAACTGTAATTAACTTTACAGGTGTAAACAACTCAGTACTTAGAACTACAAACGTAAATTTATTAGCGCAAGGATTAGCAGACGCGCCTAGGTCTGATTTTGAAATTAGAGTGTCTAGCGCGCCAAATAGAATGTCTTTTAAGTATGGGTTAAATCAACTTACATCTACAGTAAACGATTACATTAGCCCATTAGGAGGTAATGAACAATCCTACTACACTAATAATATTACTGGCGGTTATACAGATTTAATTAAAATAGGAACTCCTAATAGTTGGAATCTAGGACTTGTCGAAATTAAATTTGACGGAACAACTAACGATTACACGCATAATTTTACAGTTAGACATACTTTTAAAATACCTTATTACAGAGATGGTCAATTAGGTAATATAGAAAACATAGTAACGCCTAATAATTTAAGTGGTACTAATTCTTTTAAGTATGGTTTTGGTCTTTTCATGTCTGAGACAAACAATAGCTATAACCGTATATTTGAAGATGTCGGTTCTGTTGGTGGTGTTGGTTATTTTGATGAGAATTTTAACGGTCAGGTGAATGATTACAGCATACAAAATATAGTTTACTCAAATGTGTTTGATTCTACAACTATATCAGCAACAGAGTCTAATATAGTTACTTGTCAAGTAAAGAATAATAGTGGAAACTTTCTAGCAGGTCAAAAAGTAATACTAAAACATTCTAAATTACCTAGTGAATCAGAGTACACAAACAAAGTAGAATCATTTAATGATATTTGGCTGTTTGACTCTTTAGAAACAACAGAGGGGGCGGTTAGTTCTGACTCAACTATTATAACATTGTGTACTGTTGTTTTAAATGCAGACCCTACTTTATTAGATATTACTTTTACCGTGTCTTATTCAGTAAGTCAACAATTATTAATTGACAACACTAAGGACTGGTTACTTTCTATTATAGTAGGAGACGAGACTTTAACGCCTTACTTATCGAATAGGGTTACTTTAAAAATAGATTCTGACAGATGGGCTTATAATGGTGATGTTAGTGGTCTAGTTCAATTAAATGATATTAGGTTTTTTGCAGGTGACGAGACTATAGTAGTTCCTGCAAGTTCTGAACCAACTGATTTTAAAGGTTATGACGCTGATTTTGTGGGCTTGAATTGTACTTTTCAAACTAAAGCAGAAGAAAACGCAGTAGTATCAAGGGCAACATTTAGACTAATAGCTGACAATGGTGCAGATTCTTTTCAATTAAATGCAATTAGAATACCTTTAGGTTCTCCTAATTATACTGATAGTTCATTGACTACATTTACCTATCAAATCGTAGATAATAATACACAGGGACAGTACAACATACAAAGCAATGATTCTTTTAACCGAATAAATATTTACTCGCAAGTACCAATATCGGGAACTGTTTGGCAAGATTGGAATATTCAACTAGCTTTTAAAGTTAGTTGGAGGGATTGGATTGAAAATGTAAGTATTCCAAATGTATTTTATGATAATACTAAGCTTAACAACAATAAAAACTTTAAAACCTCAAATTATTCTGCTTTAAATGGGTATAATATTTATGGAGTTATTGAGTTAGAAATGAAACAGGGTGAGCAAGGAAGGGCCGAAACTATTTACAGGTTGTATTCTGATATTTCAAGACAATTAGATTTTGATGTTGATGGTGCAAACGCTTTTACAGGTACAGTTAAGTTGTACGATATAAATAATAATCTAGTTGACAATGTTTATAATAACGAAAACGTTAGGATTGAAGTAGAGTTTGACCATTCTCTAGGCATTCTTTCAAAAGCTCACGGGGAGATTGTAATTGAACCTAAAAACACTACAAGTCAAGAATGGAGGTTATCCACTATTAAAGATTGGACTAACGATTCTAACCCTTTACAGCCTATTACATTTAACACTGTTCAAATAGTATCAGTCAGTAATAAGATTACTTTAATATGTGACACGGAAAACATAAATTTAGTTGCAGGAATTGAGTATAACATTTATGGTAAAATTTATTAAATAATGATAAAACTAACACCTATTGTAACATGGAATAAGGTTGACCTTGCATATTCAACAAAGAGGGTTGTATCTTCAATTCATAAAAAAATACAGAGTACGTCTAATTGTCAATCATTTTACCAATGTTTTGACTGTTCGTTACCTGCTTTTGCTAACTTAACTAGTCCTACTGATTTACTAACTAATGATTTTAGTTCATTCTTTGTAGAACATTCTGCAAACGTTGTTGCTACGTCTGTGTTGACTAATAAAGATACAGGGGTAGACTATCCTATAACAGATAATACTTACGGATTTTTGTATAGTTCTGGTCAAGTTGGAGCTGACAAATACGCTTTCAAATTGGAATGGTACAAGGTAGCAAGTTTAATATCTTTTGGTAATTATGAATTAGTTATAGAATTAAGAAACTCAATTACTAATGATTTACAATATATGGAAAGCCATTGTTTTAAATTAATGCCCTTTACTTGTGGTAATGCTAATGGTACTGTAAGAATAACTACAGAGAAAAACGGCTATATTGAGAATGGAAACGATTATAGGACTGTTTTATCTAGGTTTTGGGAAGACCAAATAAGACTATACGGTAAGTTTGATTTAGAAAACCACACAACAGAAACAGATAATTTACTATTAAGTAATAGAGATTTAGAACAGATACAAACTCAAATAATCGATAACTTTAATTTAAGGATAGATAGCATTAGTAGTACTGACTCTATGGCGTTTATTAAAGATGATTTATTAGCTAATAAAATAAAAATAGACGACTACAACGCTAACAACGTTACAGATTATAAGAGTAAATTAGTATATTTGACAGGTATAGACGACCCGATTAAACACACAATTAACGGGACTTACACCTACAATATAAAAATGGTTGAGTTTAATCAATCAACTTTAAAGCGTAATTATTAACCAAAAACCATATATTTGTATGAAAGTAGATTTAAAAACAGACTTGCCAAACGGAGCAAATCAAACAATTGTGTTAGACGTAGTAGACCCTAATGTTAGTCAAAAGTTTGGCTTAGAGTACGTTAGTCAAGCTGACGGAGGGCCTTTAATGAGGCCAACTAATCCACCTAAATAGTAAAAACTAAGACCCTATGAAAAGTAAGATAGCTGTAGTAATTGTTTTATTGATGTTCGCTTTGAACTTATTACCTCCTTTATTAAAGGAAACTGATCATTTCGATAACTCTTATTACATATTATTATTTTTGCTACTTACTTTTCTAGGTTTTACATTGCCTTTTTTAGCTGAGAAACTAAACAAACATATAAAGAGAGCGTCTATATTAGTAGGTTCTTGGTTTTTCAGTGGATTAATAACAGAGATTTTTAATTTAACAATACCCAAAATAGTACTCAATAGTAGTACAAACAACTTAATGTTTATCAAAGTACTAATTTGCTTTATGATTGGATTAGTTGTTATAATGTCAACAGAAACATGGAGCAAACAGAAGAATTAATAAAAGCATTAGAGTCAGCACAGAACGGATTTTGGATGCCGTTAACGACCATTACGGTAGTTTTTGGCGTAGTAATATCTTTACTACTTTATATATGGAAGAACAGCCAGAAAACAAACGACAAGAGACACGGAGAGAATGAAGTGATGATAAAGGAATTATCAAAAACGTCTAACACAATGGGCTTACTTTTAGTCAAGATTGAAACTAACCAAGAGAACCAACAAAAAGAAATTGATAATATTTTAAAGTAATTAACTCCCACAATTACAGTAGGTTAGCATTAATTTGTTGACCTTTTTTTGGTTAAAGTAAATAATAATCAATAAATAGTTTGTAAATACAATTAAAGTTTAGTATCTTTGTACCAACGATAAAACAAATAGATATGAAAAAGATTAATAGTTTGGATGAATTAGATTTAATTAAGTTAACTGACCACAATAAACAAAACGCAATTGAATTAAGGTATTTGAAAAACTGCTTTAAGGACTCTATATTTGACACTGAATGGAGTGATGATGCGACAGAGGGCAACCTTAACTACATCTTAGGTGTTGGTATTGAATTAGGAGAGTTTGAGGTACATATTTATGTTGAGCCGTCTTGGGATACTGAGTTAAGAGGTAGATTAGATTTTAGTAACTACATGGTTTTATCAATTGAAAATAGAGATGGTGACGATATAAATCCTACACAAGAATTAGCAGATTATATAATATATCAAATAAAGAAAAACTAATAACATGAATAACAACAATACATTTTACACAGACCAAGAGATAAGAGATAACCAAGATATTGCAGTATCAGCATTTATTAAATTCCAAGAAGAGTACCCGAAGATATTAATTGCAAAATTCATGGATATAATAATTAAAAAATCTAAGTAATGATTGATACAAATACAAAGCATCATAGAGTTTATTTAGCTTGTTCAGAGTATAACTCTAACCAGAAGTTAAAAAATAACTACATGATAAGTAAGAACATAAAAAATATTAAATCAATATCTAGGATAGCGGATAAGTACAATATTACAGAGACTTATTTAATGTCAGTTTTAGGTTATAAAATGAAGATGTAATGGAGGTATATTTAGATTATTACAACAAGTATTTAAAAGGAGACATTACTAAGAATCAAATAGCTATTTCAATGGGTGTTAGTTTATCACACTTAACTACTAAGTTTGATTTATTTTACAGACTAATGGTTGGTGAGTTTGATGTAGTTAAACAGCCTTACAATCCCATCATACCTAAACTAATTAAAACAGAAGAGGACAATGGAAAGAAAGAATTTTTAGTTAGTGACTGGAAGACAATGACAGAAGAAGAAAAAGAGTTATATTTATAAAAACAAATAAAGATGAGCGAAGTGTTTAAAAAATTATTTACTACAGATGTTAGTAAGTACGTAGAGCAAAAGAAAAACCTAAACTATTTATCGTGGACTTTTGCATGGTCGGAGGTTAAAAAGCAATACCCTGATGCAAGTTATAATATTTGGAAAGATGAGCAAGGAAGCCCTTATACATTTAGTGAGACGTTAGGTTACATGTGTTACACTACAGTTTGTATTGAGGGTGAAACTTTAGAGATGTGGCTACCTGTAATGAACGGGGCAAACAAAGCAATGTTATCTAAAAAATACACCTACACTACTAAGTACGGAGAGAAAGAAGTAGAGCCTGCTTCTATGTTTGATATTAATAAAACTATTATGCGTTGTCTTGTAAAAAATTTAGCAATGTTTGGTTTAGGTCTTTATATTTACGCTGGAGAAGATTTGCCAGAGCAACCATTACCATTATTAACAGAAGAACAATTTAACAAGGCGTTACTTGGAGATAAAAAGCAGATTCAAAACGTAATTAAAATGTTTGATTTAGACGATAGCCAGTTAAAACAGTTAAACGAAAAACTTAAATAATATGAAACCAACATTAGAAGAAGTAAGAGAGCATTTTAAAGATGCTAAAGTAGTTAAGTGCTGTAGTTATGGAGAGAAATTTGACATAACTAAAGATTTAAAAGAGGATATTCATCTTTGGGTTAGCTTTGGTAGTGAAAACTACTGTGTTGATTTTCAAAGTAATAATAGTGTTTTTTTATGGTGTAAAATTGATGGATATGCTGAAATAATAGAATACAAGCCAACAGTATCAAACTCAGATGTAAGTTACAAAGAAGCCCCTGAACGTTACAAAACTAAATCAATTGACGTGATAGACTTCTGTAAACTATACGACTTAAACTTTAACCTTGGAAATATAGTTAAATACGCTTGCAGAAAGAAAGACCAAGACATTGAAGATTTAAAAAAGATTATTGATTTTGCACAACGTGAGATTAAACACTTAGAAACATTTGAATAATGGGCGCAAATAAAAACGATACAATAATACTAAAAGCTAATAAGAGTTATTACGACAGACTCCACCCAGACCATAGAGAACAGTTTGAGATTATGAGCGTACATTTAAGCGGTTTTGAATACGAACTGGACACATTGCACCAAGAAATTAAACAAAGGGCTGACGAGTTAGGTAAGCCTTATTTCAAGGCTAAGAAGGAGTTAAGGAAAAGAGAGAACGAATTAAGAACAATTAAGTTAAATAAATAAAAAATTAAATTATGAGCTACACAGTAAAAGGAACTATCACTAAGATAGGAGAGAAAAGAGAATTAAATAACGGTGCATTTGTACTAGATTATGAAATTGAACACACAGAACAAGGAGGCAACAACTCTTGGGTCACACCGTTATCATTTAACATGTATAAGAAATCTGAATACGTTGAGCATATTGATAATTTTATAAAATTCAATAAAGTCGGAGACATTGTTAACGTAGAGTTTAATTTAAAAGGTCGTAAAAGTGATGATGGCAGAGTATGGAATAGTTTGGGTCATTGGAGGTGTGAGAAAGTTGAGATTGAACAATCTGAAACAGTTGAAAAGGTTACGGATGATTTACCCTTCTGATACTCAGTAAGTTAACTAAATAATTACCAGTACTGCCCCGATTTGGTAGAGGGTCAACTAATACAAATGGTATTAACTTAATATTGATGGGTTCGACTCCCACAGTACTACAAAAACAAAGATTATGGAAACAAAAGTAACTAAAGAGCATTACAACGTACTATTTGCATTATTTCAAACTAGTGCCTTAGTAGACACATTAGATGATGTATCAGAAACGTCTATATTTGTACGTGACTTAAAGAAGCGTACTAACAACTATAAAAACTATTTACAGAAAGAAGTATTACATTTTTTAGATAAGTCTTACAATATAGATTCAGAACAGTTTGAGGTAATGGATAGGTGTATTAGCGCTAATGCTAAACAATTCGCTAGTAAAGGATTTGAAACTTTCTTTACAGTATTGGATGAATAAACTTGCGTATTAATTAATTATAGTTATATTTGCAGTATAGAAGCTATTGCCCTAGCTAATAAAAGACATTTAAAAGCATCATTGATTTAAGAGGGCAATCTTATTTCGGTGATGCTTTTTTTATTAATACCAATACAATATGTACATTTACGTAATGAAATGCTCAATCTTTTATAAGGTTGGTTTTTCAAAGAATCCAAAAAACAGACTTAAAACTGTTAAAACTCATAACCCTTTAGATGTAAAGATATTCGCAACATTGAAAACGGATAATCACTTAGAACTAGAGAAAGAGCTTCATAATTTATTCGCTAACAAAAAAAGTAGAGGTGAGTGGTTTGAATTAAATGAAGATGATTTATTAATGTTAAAAATAGATTACGGCTTTAATTTTATTATACCTATAAACAGTATAAAGAATAATGAGGTAAAAAATAGCCACGTTCTAAATGAGATAAAAGAAATAAGAATTGACAATAGTAAGATAGATTATTTGAATAACTATTTTGATGAATTATTTTGTTGTAAAATAGCTGATTTAAAGCAGTTAAGAAAATGTTCTATAAAATTCCACACCTCTATAATTAAAGAGTCTATAGATAGCTTGTATGGTCAAGATATGAACGGGCAAAAAGCTTATGACTTGTTATTTAAAGTGTGTAGTAATGTGTTAGAAGTGAAAGAAAACCCTTCTCTTTACGTAGCTAAGATAGTGAAAGCTATAATGTATAAACATTACAATCAAATACTAGATGCTGATGATTTGGTATTTATAGAAAATAATTACGACACCGATATTAATGCAAACGCAACCGTTAAAACTTTGAATACTAAAAAATTCTATATGAATAAATATGAGTTCATGAATTTTGTTTTTGATAACTTAACACTTAACACTTCTTTTTAATATGAATAGTTACGAATTAAGCCGAAACTTTACAGACTTCTCTTTTGAGAATCCTAGTAAAGTAAAACCGAATCATTACGCCTTGTACTTCTTCTCAATAGAACATTGTAATAGATTAGGATGGAAAAAGGAATTTGGACTACCTACAACCATGACAATGGAAGCTATAGGTATAAAGTCATACAATACTTATTCAAATACATTCAATGAATTAGTGGAGTTCGGGTTCTTTGAATTGATAGAAAGAAGTAAAAATCAATATTCTGCAAATATAATTGCTCTATCAAATTTTAACAAAGCACTAGATAAAGCACTAGATAAAGCATTTGTAAAGCACGATACAAAGCACTGTAGTATCACACGTCAAAGCATTGATAGTATAAACAAACAAATAACAAGTAACCAATATACAAAGGAACAAGTAAAGGAGCTTAAAAAGTGTGTTGATTTATTTTTAGGTATTAAAGATGATAAGGTTGATAATTTCAAAAACAAGAAAGAAAAGTTTATAAATTGGTTTAACCAACAAAAGAAAATAAAGACTGGTAAGGTTGGAATGGTGAGAGTATTATCTAGTACAGACGATAACAACCTTAAAAAACTTTTTAAAGATTATAAGCTTTCTGATTTTCAAATTGCTTTAGATAATATGTTTTTATCTAGTTGGGTTGTAGAAAACAAAATGTACACAATTGCTCACCTACTTTCTATAAATAATTTTAACAAGTATCTAGGGCAAGGAGCTAAGGAGATTAAACCAACAGAAAACTTATACGACTGATTATGATACATGAAGATAAAGCAGGCTTAGACCATTTAAAAAGTATTCGTGACGGTTCGTTTAAGTTAGGACTAGGAATTGATTGTGATTTAGATATAAACCTTAGATATAAACGTACAGATTTTAATGTAATTGCTGGTCACGCTAACGTAGGAAAGACAATAGGTATTTTATATTATTTTACTTGTCTATCAGTTAAGCATGGGATTAAACACGCTATATTCAGCTCAGAGAATGAAGTAGGAGGATTAAAAGATGATTTAATAAGTTTATACACTTGTAGTTTAGTTAAAGATTTAAGCGAAAAAGATTTTGATTATGCACATTATTTTGTAAACGAACATTTTAAGTTCTACGATTCAGATACTTTTTTTGTTAATCAAAAGCGTTTAATGAACTTTAAAGATATTATTGAAGTAGCGAATGGTTTAGATATTGATAATTTAGTAATCGACCCCTATAACTCACTTGGTAAAGTTGATACTATCAAAGGAAATACACATGAGTATGACTATCAGGTAATGTCAGAGCTTAGAATGTGGTGCAAGAATCAAAAGAAAAGTTTATATTTATTAGCTCATGGTAACACTGATGCATTAAGAAAGACCTTTGCTAAAGGTCATGACTTTGAAGGCTACCCAATGCCGTTAGTAAGTGCAGATATTGAAGGTGGTGGTAAGTTTGTTAATCGTTGTGATAACTTTATAGTAATCCATAGAATGACACAGCACAAAGAATTATTCATGCAGTCAGAATGGCACGTAACTAAAGTTAAAAACACTAAGACGGGAGGTAAGCCAACTTATAAAGCGAACCCGATTATATTCCATGCTCAAAAGAATTTACTAAGTTTCTTAGTTTATACTAGACCAGATATTTATGATGAGCCACCGCTTAACGCAGTAGACCCTTTAGACTTAGAAAAGGAAGAGGAACAATTTAAACCAATGAGTCCAAACGGAGACTTTGACATAGTAACAGACTTTTAAATTATGAACCCACTAGACTACACATTTGCAAGTACTAATTTAAGAGTAGTACATGCAAGAAATGAGAACCTACTAAATATATTACTTGATAAAAGCCCTAATTCAAATCAAATAGAGCCACTTAGAGACTGTTTAAAGCGTTTAAATACTTGTACGGTGTATTTCTATCAAACAAAAAATAAACTGGCTGAAACGTTAAGAAACGAGAATGATATTTTATTAGAGAATCAGCAGTTAAAATTGAAAGTAGGAGTTAAGGATAGAAAGATTGATAAACTAGAGAAACAAATAGAAGAATTAAAGAAAAATATAACGATATGAAAAATAATAAATTTAATTACGAGTGGACTTTAAAAGATGCAGTATTCACCAAAGATAAAGGAACTGTGTTTAGTTGTTTTGCTTGTGGTGGTGGTTCTACTATGGGTTATAAATTAGCAGGATTTGACGTACTAGGATGTAATGAAATTGACCCTAAGATGATTGAAGCTTACAGAGAAAACCACAATCCGAAATACAGTTATTTAGAACCAATACAAACATTTAAGGAGCGTAAAGACTTACCTAAAGAACTTTATAATCTGGACATTTTAGACGGTTCTCCACCTTGTAGTAGTTTTAGTGTATCAGGTTCAAGGGAAAAAGATTGGGGAAAGGATAAAAAATTTAGAGAAGGCCAGGCAAAGCAAGTATTGGATACATTATTTTTTGATTTTATAGACTTAGCTAAAGAGTTAAAACCTAAAGTAGTTGTTGCTGAAAATGTAAAAGGTTTATTAATGGGTAATGCTAAAGAATATGTAAAAGAGATTTACAAACAATTTGATAATGCAGGTTACTACTGTCAGCATTTTTTATTGAATAGTAAAAAAATGAGTCTACCACAAAAAAGAGAAAGGGTGTTTTTTATTTGTTTACGTAAAGATTTAGCTAGTCCTTTTTTGTATCAAAAAGATATGTTTACAGAGTTGCCAAGGTTAGATATTAAATTTAACAGTAAAGAGATACCGTTTTCTAAAGTAATGGATTTTGACGATAAAGAGTGTAATTTATCAGAGTTGCAAGAACAATTATGGAATAAAAGAATTTACGGAGATAATGATATCTCAGACATAAGTGTAAGAGAGAGAGGGAAATTAAGTATGTTTAACAGTAAGTTTATTTATTCAGATAAAGTAGCTAATACTATCACAGCTAAAGATGGTTGTGTATTGTTTGATAGACCTAGAACTAGGAATAAGAAAGAACTTTGTAAAATTGGGAGTTACCCTAGTGATTATAATTTTAAAGGTTTAAAACCTGAGTATTTAATAGGTATGAGTGTGCCACCTATAATGACAGGTCAAATAGCAATAGAAATTTTGAATCAGTGGTTAAATAAGTTGTAATCATGAAAGGAAAAGACGCATACGCATTATGGCAAAAATTTGAGAACACAGAGAACGGTAACTTATGTGGGATATACTTTACTAGATACGACCATGAACAAAAACAATGGCGGTATTGTATGATAAGACTAGGAGAGCAAAACCCTATTATAATAGGTAAAGGTAATAATGAGAAAGATTTTTTATATCATGACGTACTGAAAGACAAGGTGTTAAGAAATAAGTTGAAATTAATCCCATAAATATATTATAAATACAAATAAATAGATTACCTTTGTAGAAACAAATAGATATGATAACAAAAGAGCAAGTATTGCAAGCATTATTATTAATCGATAGATATAAAATACAAGAACAAATTAGTGTAAATGAATTAATAAATAAAACAAACAGAGAAACTGACAAAAGAAGTATTGTTTGTTTGGGTCTAAAAACAAGAGAATTGAACTGTTTAAAATCAGCAGATATAAACACTGTCGGAGAATTATTAAATATAGATAGGTTTGATTTAAGAAGGTTTAGAAATTTAGGGCTCAAAGGTATTGTAATGATAAATAAAGCGTTAAAAGATGACGGAATTGTAACAGAGGATTTTGTTACGTGGTAACTAAAGTATTAAATAAATATTATGAAATCACTAAACACACCAATACAATACACAAGGAAGTTAAAACTAATTTACGAGTTTAAACGCTATCATAACCGACAGCAGGAGACTAACCATAATTTGTATAACTCTAATCTTTACGGCTTAGACTGTTACTTTAAATTATGGCTATCACTAGAGAAGGGTATAACAGATTTAGACTTATACTTGAAGAACTTAGGGGTTAATACAAGTTTGAGAGGTGAGTATCATAGGAGAGGTACTAGGGTTTATAATAAAAGATAACGTAAAACGAACGACATGAATAGATTGAAAGATGATTTAAAAGCACCTCTTGATAAAGTACAAAGATGGTGGATAAGAAGACCTACAGTAATGATATTTACATTACTTACAATACCTATAGGTGCTTTGGTTGGTGCTTATGAGCTGACAGTAAAATTTTATAAAGAATGTTGGTAGTAAGTGCATGTTTTACAATGGTTTGGCTATGAATTGAAAGCCTAACCACAGAAATTAAATAAATGTGAAACAGTAACATAGGCTTTTTATTTATAGGTCGTGTTAGCAAATCGTTGAATTATGAAAGAACTAATAAGGTTGATATGGCAATGCGAAGAGTGTAAGGATGTAGTTATCTCTTACTCACATTTAAGGCACGATATGAACTACTGTGAATGTGGTAAAAGTGCTGTGGATTTAGAAGAACATTATCAAAGAGGTATGGGTAAAGTGAAAGACATAAGTAGAAAAAAAAATGTAGATGGTAAATGGGTAAATGTTTGCTAACGGTTTGAATATGAAATCGTTTTAATGTTTTATATTTGTTGTTATTGTTAGTGGTTTTTGAACACTTAATTAATTGATAATAATTTGCTTTGATAAATTGCAATATTATAT
>Ga0114996_10001747_pt1 | contig 28803 bp, 28 predicted proteins | sample ArcticOcean_MG_C_4_FD_87039 | JGI IMG/M metagenome (GOLD analysis project Ga0114996, IMG submission 87039) | Marine microbial communities from western Arctic Ocean - ArcticOcean_MG_CB4_134 | ecosystem: Environmental > Aquatic > Marine > Oceanic | place: Arctic Ocean: Canada Basin | collected... | reverse complement strand
CCATAAACAGGCGCTCCACAATTTCCGCATCAATGTTGCCCAGGTTGGCCATCGTCATCGACAGCTCTTTGATCTCCTCCACATCCATCAACTCAAACAACTTCGACGAATACTCCTGCTCCAGGGAGAGCATTAAAATTGCCGCCTTGTCCGCGCCACTTAGATTTTTAAAGGTGTCTTTCGCACGAGCCATGATGTCCCAACGTTATTTGTTTTTACACCGGATTTGAAAATACCATAATTCGGGGCCCGATCAAAGCCCCTCAGACCACGCCCGCGCGATAAGACAGTTGCAATCCCTCGGCGGTATTTTGCACCGTCGCCAGGCAGGCATCGGCGGCACTGGCGGGAATATAGACGGAAATCCTTATGGTATAGCCGCCATCAACCAGCCCTTTGCGGTCGGGACAAAATATGGAAACCAGCGCGTGATCGGTCATTTGAAGGGCCATGTGAACGGTCTTGGGATCGGTCATGGGAAGGATCATGGGCCAGCATAACGGCGCGGCTAGTCTTGAGCGATCAAAGCCGATTCGCGGATTATGCGGTTGGTTTCGTCCCAAAGGCCGAGCTCGGGCAGATCTTCTAGGCGGAACCAGCCGACGCCCATGGCGTCCGATCCCGCCTTGGCTTCGCCGCCGGTCCAGCGGGCGGCGAAATCGACCAGCGTGGCGTGAAAGCGGATGCGGCCTTGGCTGTCGTGATTGATGGCGTCGACCACATCCACCAGCCCGGCGATTTCGATCTCAATATGGGCTTCTTCCATGATCTCGCGGATCGCCGTTTCGCGCACGGTTTCGCCAAGATCCTGGCGCCCGCCGGGTATCGTCCACTCGCCCCGGCGCGGCTCCTTGGCGCGGCGCACCAACAGAAATTCATCGCCGCGCCAGACCACGGCGCCGACACCGACGAACGGATAATCAAGATAGGTCCGCTTATCGCCGCCAGTGGCTGGCGGGCGGTCATCGGCGGCGGCGTCTGCTTCCGTTTTAGGGGTTTTATCCATGTGCTCTAGGGTCTTTATCCACTTGTATTTTAAGCCTGATTACTGGCATATGAAATCCGGTTAAAACTTAGCGGCTTTTATAGCGGATTGCACCAGGGACGTTTTTGCAAATGGCTCAAGGCGTACTCGACAGGCTGACCCTCCAATCAGGGGACTTTGTGTTCAAGGAAGGCGAGGAAGGCAACCAGGCCTATGTGGTGCAGGACGGCACCATTGAAATCGTCCGCAAGAACAGCGACGGCGAAGATATTATTCTGGGTACCGTCGAAAAGGGCGGCATTTTCGGCGAAATGGCTCTGATTGATGACCAACCGCGCATGGCGGCGGCGCGCGCCCGGGCGGGAAGCACATTGATCGTCATCGACCGCACCATGTTCCACGGCAAATTGGCCAAGTGCGATCCTTTCATTCGGGGCTTACTTGGTATATTTGTTAAGAACATTCGCTCGATGGTCGAACGCCAACTGGGTAGCTGAACGCGGCTCTTCGCTTATCGCCACCGGTTTTTTAACCCCGAAACGGATGAACAGATAAATTGTCTCCCTTCCGCATTGGCTTTGTGCTCGGCGTAGGACGGAGCGTACTTGCGGAAAAAAGTTTTTATGGACGGACCTCAGGAGTCTGATATTTCGATCGGACCGAGAAAAAATGCCGGAGATGTGCGCCCGCGTGGCTTTCTTGGGCGCCTGCGCGGCTATTTCCTGGCCGGGCTGCTGGTAACCGCGCCGGTTGGCATTACCGCCTATCTGGCGTGGATATTTATCAATTTCCTCGATAACCGGGTTACGCCGCTGATCCCGGTCCAATACAATCCGGAAACCTATCTGCCGTTCGGGCTGCCCGGCCTTGGCCTGGTGGTCATCTTTATATTCCTGACCTTGATCGGCGCCCTGACCGCCGGGCTGTTGGGCCGCTGGGTGGTCCATACCGGCGAGCGCGTCTTGGCGCGCATGCCCGTTGTGCGCTCCATCTATTCCGCCACCAAGCAGGTGTTCGAGACCGTCTTGGCGCAGCAATCGAATGCCTTTCGGGACGCCGTGCTGATCGAATATCCGAGGCGCGGCATCTGGGCGGTTGGCTTCATCACCGGCGTCACAAGGGGCGAAGTGCAGAACCTGACCGAGGATGAAACCGTCAATGTGTTCCTGCCGACAACGCCCAATCCCACATCGGGATTTCTGTTGTTCGTGCCGGCCAAGGACGTAACCTATCTGGATATGAGCGTCGAGGAGGCCATCAAGATGGTGATATCGGGCGGCATCGTTACGCCGCCGGACCGGCGCACCCTGGAAGAACAATCGAAGCCGCAGGTGTCTGCCGGCGTTTACGAGGAGTTGGATATCCTGCGCGAAAAAGAAAAGGCGCCGATCCTGGTGCAGAAAAAAGCCAAGGACCTCACCCCGAGCGAAGAAGCCTGACCGCCGCATCCCGCTCGAACAAATAAAGCAAGGTACGCAAGGCCGCGCCCCTCGGGCCGTTAAGGTCCGGATCGCGCTCGATAATCAGGCGCGCATCGTCGCGGGCCGCCGCCAGCAACTCCCCATGCACCGCCATATCGGCCATACGGAATGCCGGCATGCCGCTTTGCCGTGCGCCCATCAATTCGCCGGCGCCCCGGAGGCGCAAATCCTCCTCGGCGATGCGAAAGCCGTCTTCGGTGTCTTTCAAAATTTCCAGCCTGGCCCGCGCCGCTTCGCCAAGCGGCGAGGCAAACAACAACAGGCAGGTGGAGGCCTGAGCGCCGCGCCCGATGCGGCCGCGCAACTGGTGCAGTTGGGCAAGCCCGAACCGTTCGCCATGTTCGATCACCATGACCGAGGCTTCGGGCACATCGACGCCCACTTCAATGACCGTGGTGGCCACCAGAATTTGCGTGTTGCCGGCGGCGAAATCGGCCATCGCGGCGTCTTTTTCGGCGCCCTTCATCTGGCCGTGCACCAGCCCGACCGCATCGCCGAACACCATTTTTAAGTGCGCATAGCGATCCTCCGCCGCCGCCAGATCGAGGCTTTCGGATTCTTCCACCAGCGGGCAGACCCAATAAATGCGGGCGCCGGCCTCCAGCGCCCGGCGCGCCGCGCCGACCACCTCATCGAGCCGTTCCAGCGATATGGTGCGGGTCTGGATGGGCCGGCGCCCGGCCGGCTTCTCGTCCAGCTTGGAGACGTCCATATCGCCATAAAAGGTGAGCGTCAGGGTCCGTGGGATCGGCGTTGCGGTCATAACCAGCACGTCCGGATTGCGCCCCTTTTCGGCGAGGGCCAGCCTTTGATGGACGCCGAAACGGTGCTGCTCATCGACCACCGCGAAGGCCAGATCGCGAAATTCCACGTGTTCTTGGAACAAAGCGTGGGTGCCGATCACCATATGAATATCGCCGGACGCGATGCCGGCCAAAATCTGCTCCCGCTTCTTACCCTTTTCGCGCCCGGTCAATATGGCAATTTCAATACCGTCGCTTTCCCTGAGCGGCGCCATCATCGCCTCGATATTGGCGAAATGCTGGCGCGTGAGCAGCTCGGTGGGCGCTAATAACGCCGCTTGCGCGCCGCTTTCGATGGCCGCCAGCATGGTCAGCACGGCAACGATGGTCTTACCGGCGCCCACATCGCCCTGCAACAGGCGGTGCATGCGCAAGGGCGAGGCCATGTCGGCGGATATCTCCTCCACGGCGCGCTTTTGCGCACCCGTAAGCTGGAACGGCAAGGCGTCCAGGATGCGTTTTTGGTAGCGGCCATCACCAACGATGGCGCGGCCGTTTGCGCGCCGAAGATTGATACGCACCAAGGCCAGCGCCAATTGATTGGCCAGCAATTCATCGAAGGCAAGGCGCGCCCGCTCGGCAACAGTTGGCGCCAATGCGGCTTCATCGGCGGGCGCGTGGACGGCTTGTAAGGCTTCGTTCCAGCCGGGCCAGCCTTGCTGTTTGAAATAGGCCGCGTCCTGCCATTCCGCCATCTTGGGCGCCACATCCAGGGCGCCAGCAACGGCTTTCGACATGACTTTCAGGGTCAGCCCCTGGGTCAGGGGATAGACCGGCTCCACCGTTTTAAGACTTTCCAGCTGTTCGAGCTTACCGACGTGATCTGGATGGGCCATCTGTAACTCGTCGCTGAACTTTTCCAAACTGCCGGATATCACTCTTTGCTCGCCTTCCGGATACTCCCGGCGCAGATAATCAGCGCGCCCGTGAAAGAACACCAGCGCCATGGAGCCTGAATCGTCGGAACATATGACTTTGTAGGGCAGCCGCTTGTTGGGCGCCGGTATGTGTTTGTCAATCGTGACCGTCATGGTCGCCACCCTTGCCGGCTGGGCATCGGCAATGGTTGGCGCATAGCGGCGGTCGATGATACCGGCGGGCAGATGCCAGAGCATATCCACAAGTTGCGGGCCGACGCACTTTTCGATGAGCTTGGCGAGCCTCGGCCCGACACCCGGCAAATTGGTGACCGGAGCAAAGAGCGGAAAAAGAATTTCCGGGCGCATGCGAATTCCGATCCGAAGGGGCTGACAGACGGGCGTTTTAGATTTATATCCTGCCCCCAAGGCCACGTACATACAAAGGATATATCCGGCCCAATTTTATGGATACGCGCCGCAAAAGAATCCACTACCGGGCCAACCACCGGGGCATGACGGAAACCGACCGGCTGCTCGGCGGTTTTGCCGATGCGCGCCTGGCGACCATGACCGATGCCGATTTGGGCGCCTTTGAAAGGCTGCTCGATCAGGGTGATAACATATTGATGAAATGGATTATGGCGGACGGAGCCGATGATCCCGAATTCGCCGGCAATCTTGTTTTGCAACAGATCATACAGTTCAAGAACACACTTTGATGCATTTCCATGACCTTTATTAGAACTGCCAAGCAGACGCTGCTGGCCGGCGTGCCGGAAGGCTACGATGGCGCCGTGCTCGGCTCCATGGCCGAAGAAGCCGGCGCCATCCTGTTCGTCGCCCGCGATGACCGGCGCATGACGGCGGTTGCCGACGCCATCCGGTTCTTCGGCGTTGGCTCCGCCGAATGCATCCAGGTTCCCGCCTGGGATTGTCTGCCCTACGACCGGGTGAGCCCGCGCGCCGATATCATGGCCCGGCGCGTCGATGCCCTGACCAGCCTGGCCGAGCGCGGCGCAGGCGGCGCGCCTCTGGTGGTGCTGACCACTGTCGCCGCCATTGGCCAGCGCATGGTGCGCCCCGCCCAGTTCGCCGGCGCCCGCATGGGCGTTTCGCTGAAATCCGGGGCCAGCCGGGAGCGCATTACCCAATATCTGGAAGCCAACAATTTCCAGCGCACGGCAACGGTGATGGAGCCGGGCGAATACGCCGTCCGGGGCGGCATATTGGATTTATTCCCGCCCGGCCGCGGGTTGCCTTTGCGCCTGGATTTCTTCGGCGACGATCTGGACAGCATCCGTGTCTTCGATCCGATCAGCCAATTGAGCACCGGCGACGAAGACGGCTTCGATATGGAGCCGGTCGGCGAGATCAGCTTGAACATCGAGACCATCGAGCGGTTTCGCGTCGGCTACCGGGCGTTGATCGGCGCCGCCTCGGACAAAGACGTCTTGTACGAATCCATTTCCGCCGGGCGCCGCTACCAGGGCATGGAACATTGGCTGCCCTTGTTTCACGAAAGCCTGGGCAATTTATTTGATTATCTGCCCGGCGCGGTTCTGGTCCTGGATCACGAATTCGAAGAGGCCCGCCGGGCAAGAGGCGAAATGATCGCCGATTGCTTCGAGGCGCGCCAATCCACCTCGGCGCGCGGCCTGACATTGATGGATATTCCCTATAACCCCTTGCCCCGGGACCGCTTGTACCTCACCGATGACGATTGGAAGCAATGTTTGGAGGGGCGCGCCGTGCTCACCTTGCAGCCCTTTCAAGCGCCCGTTGACGGGGCCGGGATCGAGGATGCGGGCGGTAAGCCGGGCCGCGATTTTGCCGACGTCCGCGCCCGGCCCGGCGAAAATGTCTACGACGCCTTGCGCGGCTTCATCGACGAGACCGTGGCCGGCGGCCGCAGTGTGATCCTGGCGGCCCTCAGCGAAGGCTCCCGGCAACGGTTTTTGAAGATCGCCGGCGAGCATGGCATCCGCGCCACGCCGGCGCCGGACGGCGCATCCTGGCCGCAATTGAAGGGCAAAGCGGAGCCCGGAGTCTGGGCCGCCGTGCTCGGCGTTCAGCACGGTTTCAGCGCCCCCGATTTCGTCCTGGTGAGCGAGCAGGACGTGCTTGGCGAGCGCGTCGGCGCCACCGGCAAGCCGCGCATCAAGCCGGAAAATTTCCTGGCCGAAGCGTCCAGCCTCAGCCCTGGCGATCTGGTGGTGCACGAAGAGCACGGCATCGGCCGCTTTCACGATCTGATCACCTTGGATGTCGCCTACGCATCCCACGACTGCCTGCAGATCGAATATGAGCGCGGCGACAAATTGTTCGTGCCGGTGGAGAATATCGAGATTCTGTCCCGCTATGGCGAGGACGAGGGCGGCGTCAGGCTGGACAGCCTCGGCGGCGCCGGCTGGCAGGCGCGCAAAGCCCGCATGAAGGACCGCATCCGCGAAATGGCCGGCCAGTTGATCGCCGTCGCGGCGGCGCGGGAATTGAGTAGTGGCGAGGTGATCACGTTCGAGGCCGGACCTTACGAAGAATTCTCAGCCGCCTTCCCCTATCAGGAGACCGAAGATCAGGCGGCGGCCATCATCGATGTGTTGTCCGATCTGGAAAAGGGCCGGCCCATGGACCGCTTGATCTGCGGCGATGTAGGCTTCGGCAAAACCGAGGTTGCCTTGCGCGCCGCCTTCGTTACCGCCATGGAAGGCAAACAGATCGCCATCGTCGTTCCAACGACGCTTTTGGCGCGCCAGCATTATCAATTGTTCGCCCAGCGCTTTGCCGATTTTCCGGTGAACGTGGCGCAAATCTCGCGCCTGGTTCCGGCGGCTACGGTCAAGACGGTCAAGCAAGGATTGCAAAGCGGCGCCATTGATATCGTCATCGGCACCCATGCCTTATTGGCCAAGGACGTAAAATTTGACCGGCTTGGCCTATTGATCATCGACGAGGAGCAGCATTTCGGCGTCGCCCACAAAGAGCAACTGAAATCGCTTAAAACCAATGTGCACGTGCTGACCATGACCGCGACGCCGATCCCGCGCACCCTGCAATTGGCGCTGACCGGGGTGCGCGAGATGAGCCTGATCACCACGCCGCCGGTGGACCGCCTGGCGGTGCGTACCTTTATCCTGCCCCAGGATCCGGTGGTGATCATGGAGGCGATCAATCGCGAGCGCTATCGCGGCGGCCAGATATTTTACGTGACGCCGCGCGTCGCCGATATTTCGCGGCTTCGGGCGTTCCTTGCCGAGCTGGTGCCGGACGTGACGGTGGCCGTCGCCCATGGCCAGATGCCGGCCGCCGAATTGGAAGATGTGATCGGGGATTTTTACGACGGCGGTTATGATCTTTTGCTGTCTACGAATATTATCGAATCCGGCCTCGATCTGCCGTCGGTGAATACCATCATCATCAACCGCGCCGATATGTTCGGTTTGGCGCAACTCTACCAATTGCGCGGGCGCATCGGCCGCTCTAAACTGCGCGGCTATGCCTATTTGACCCTGCCCGGGGACAAGCGCCTGACGCCGGCGGCGCAGCGCCGCCTGGAAGTGATGCAGGCGCTGGATTCCCTCGGCGCCGGTTTTATGCTGGCCAGCCACGATCTGGATATTCGCGGCGCCGGCAATCTGCTTGGCGAGGAACAGTCGGGCCATATCAGGGAAGTCGGCATCGAATTGTATCAGCAGATGCTGGAAGACGCGGTGTCCGAGGCGCGGGTCACCGCGACCGGCGGCGGCGATGAAGTTTCCGCCAGCAGCGACTATTCGCCGAGCATCGATGTGGGTATCCCGGTTATGATCCCCGACGATTATGTGGCCGATCTTGGGCTTCGATTGTCCCTTTACCGGCGCATCGCCAACCTGACCGGGCGCGGCGAGATCGAAGCCTTTGCCGTTGAATTGATCGACCGCTTCGGCACGCTGCCGGATGCGGTTGAGAATTTGCTGGAAACCGTTGCCATCAAGCGCTTGTGCCTGGATGCCGGCGTCGCTCGCCTGGAAGCCGGCTCGAAAGGCGCGGTGATCGGTTTCCACGAGGACCAGTTCGATAATGTGGAAGGCTTGGTGCAGTTCATTACCACCCAGATCGGCACGGCGCGCCTCCGGCCCGACCAGAAGCTGGTCTTCAACCGCAGCTGGGAAGAACCGGCGGATCGTTTGGAAGGGGTGCGCTATCTCTTGCGGGAATTGGCGGCGCTGCGGCAAGCGCCGCACTAAATCAGTGGCAAGCGGCGTAATTTAACCCGGCGCGCCCGAGATCTGGCTGCCGGTATCGAAAATCTCGCCGCGTTTCTCGGCCGCGACTTCCAATAGCCGGTGGATCACTTGCGGGTCTTGGGCGCCGGAGAGGGAAAACTGGCCATCGACGATAAACGCCGGCACGCCCGAGATGCCGAGCCGGTGGGCGCGGATATTCTGCTCCAGCACGTCGGCCCGGTCTGCATCGCTTTTAAGGTACTTGGATAGACCGGCTTGTTCCAAGCCGATGCCCGCGCCGATATCGAGAAGCGCCGCCTGGATGCCGATATCACGGCCTTCCAGAAAATAGCTTTGGAAGATGGCCTCGACGGCGGCGGCGCCGCGCCCGTGCTGCTCGGCGTAGCGGATCAGCCGGTGGGAATCGATGGTATTGGGAACCCAGTTGATCCGGTCCAGGCGGAAATCGATGCCCGAGGTCTGGCCGGTGCGGGCAATCGCCGCATGCACGCGCCTGGCGCGCGCCTCGCCGCCGAACTTGGCGCGCGTATATTCGCGTTCGTCCATGCCTTCGGCGGGCATTTCCGGGTTCAACAGGAAGGCGTTCCAGTGAATCTCCAGATCGTCCATGGGCGCCGATGCCAGCGAGGCTTCCAGACGCTTCTTGCCGATATAACACCAAGGGCAAATGGTATCGAATATGATGTCGATGCGCATGCCTAGAGCCTAGACGTCCCGGCCCTGCCGTTCAATGCGCACGCACCATTTGAGCCGCGCAATCATCGGCGCTCGCCACACTCCAGAATTAGCCCGGGCCTACTCGCCGGCGGTCAGATCGGTCGCCTTCAAGCCCTTGGGTTCCTCGACGGCGTTGAAATTGACCTTTTGGCCTTCGGTCAATCCCTGCATTCCCGCCGATTCCACGGTACTGATATGCACAAACACATCCCGACCGCCATCATCGGGCATGATGAAGCCATAACCTTTGGCGTGGTTGAACCACTTTACTGTCCCCGTTGACATACGCATCCCCTCTGATTCTTGATACGATTTATCGAGTAATATGACTCGATCAGCATGGGTGTTTTGATTTTGCTCCCCCGAATCTGTCTAATATAAGACCGAATTCGGTGGAAAAACTTCCCAATACACAAAATTAGACCCGTTCTGGAACGGGATTCAAGAGAAAATTGAGGTTTTGGCGTTTAAGGAGGTTAGCGCCAGGCGCCGTTGCGCATCTTCAATTTCACGCCGACGACAGCATAGATATCCAGACCGGAGATATCGGCTATTTCGTGAAGCGATAGCCGGGTTTCTTTCAGAAGCACGGTGGCATGGGCCATGGGATTGCGGCGCGAGCGGTTAAATCGCTTCGGACGGGCGGCCCCGGCGCGGGATTTTTCCGATTTATCGAGGCCCCGTTGCCGGGCATTTTCCACCGCATCCTTCCAGCGTTGTTTTTCGTCGGCCATGCGCGCCGCGTGGCTGACATCGGCCGCCGTGGCCCGGGCCGGATAGCCAAAGGGATCGGATGTGCCGGGCTGGCGCCGGGGTTTGGGCGTGATTTCTTGCGCCGGGTTGCCTTGAAAACGGGCGGCTTCCTCCAGGCTCAGTCCATGCTTGGCCGCCAGCCTGGTGGCTGCCGCCATGGCGTTCGAGCGCTCGCCGTCAAACTTGCTGCTTTTCGCCAGTTCGAGGAGATTTCGGAAGCGTTCCCGTTCCCGGGATGAAAATTCGGTATTAATTGCCAAGGCTCCTGTGTTGAACCGGAAATAATAGCACAAGTGTTGCGCCCAAGTGTTAATGTTGTGGGCCAGACCGCCCGAAAATTGGCTGCAAAGTAATCAGGGGTGCCCGCGTCAAATGAGCGTATTTCTCGATCTCTTGTCTCTCTACGAAGGCGAAGGGATAACCGTCCAGACCAGCTTGAGCCCCGGCCATTTTCCCGGCTTCAATTCCCAGGACATACCCTTCACCTATATGTACCGGGACGGCGTTCAATTGGCGGAGGGCGGCGGTATCGCCTTTGCCGAGTTGGCCTTTCTAGAACATTTATTCGCCGTGATCCATCCCCGGCGCCTGTTCGTTGTCGGCAACGCCTTTGGCTGGAGCACATTGGCGCTGGCGATTTTAAACCCTGGCGCGCGCATCGTTGCCATCGATTTCTGCCCGACCGAGGTGGAAGAGGAAGGTCTTGAATTCACCAACAAGATGGCCGCCCGGCTGGGTCTGGACGTGCGCGCCCGCAAGGGCAAAAGCCCCGGCGACGTGGCGGCGATCGTCGATGCGGAAATGGGCGGGCCGGTGGATTTCGCGCTGATCGACGGCTGGCACACCAACGAGGCCCAGCGCGCCGATTTCGAGGCGGTGAAGACGTGCGCCGGCGATGATTGCGTCTATCTGTTTCACGATGTGGTCAATCTGTTGCTGGCCGACGGCTTTGCCGCCATCGCCAAGGACAATCCGGCGCTTTATTCGTCGCTGTTGTTCCGCACCCCGTCGGGTATGGCGATCAGCTATCCGGCGGCATTGGACGCGGCGCTGGGGCCCATCGTCGGCGCCTTCACCGAGACCGACGAGCGGGTGCGTGCCCTCTGGAAAGAAGGCCGGGCGCGCCGGAAAAAATCGGAATAGATGGCCTGATATTCAGTGGATGGTATCGCGGTTCTCGGCCAGAGGCTCGCCAGACGGCCAAGGGCGGCCTTCGCGCCGCCGGGCTCGGACGGGTGCCAATGCAGGCAAAAGCGGGCCGGGTTCAACGACACATAGGGCGGCGTCTCGGCAAACGCCGCATCGGCGAGGACCATGTCCGAGCGGCTGTCGAGGACCAGCGTCTTGCCCGACAAGGTCACCGTCAGAACCACATGTTGTTGGCCGCCTCTGCTGCGCATCCAGACCAGCCGTAACCGGTGCGCGTGGAAGCCAAGCAGGCGCAGCGACAGATATTTGGCGAGCGCATAGGCGCAGGAATTGTCGGCGCATTGCAGCAGATCCAGCGGCGACGTCCAGGGCCGCGACTTGGCGTATTCGGCGATCTCGGGCGTTTGCGCCGCCTGATTGATATAGTGATTGATGCCGGCGATCTGGCCGCGCACGCCAAACCCCTTTAGCCTTTGCACCATTTCCAACCATCTTCCGATGGGCGCTGTTCGCTCGTGGGCCGCATTTTTGTGCGAAACCTTGCGAGCGAACAGCGCCGCCGGGGCGCCCACCGTTCTTTCGCGCAACCCAAAAGCTGCGCTAGCCCGGTGAGGGGCCGTTCGGACGTCGGGGGGGGAAATTTCGTCGAGGGCGCTGGCGGCATCCGGAAAATCCGGAAAGACGCCGGGCGCGCCATCGGGGGCGGAGAATATGGTGGATAGGCGGGTCCACGCCGAGACCCCGGTGCTTTTGTTCATTTTTTTCTCAACCTGGCATTTGAGCGGCATTTGCGCCGCGCTTTATTGTGCCTTGTTGGTTGCAACGGCCGTGCCAACCGAGCCGCCAAACTAACCCGTTTGAATCGTTAGGAAAATTTTAAGGATCACTGTGCAGCCGGAATCACGCGGCAGATTCTGCCGGGAAAATGATTCCGGGTGGATTTCCTTAAGGCCGCGCGAAAAAGGTTTCCTGCATGGAGGCGCGTTCGTTGAATTTCGCAAACCAGGCTTCCAGATTGGGACGCTCGTCGCGCCATTGGTGGTCAGCCAGCCGGAAATCCGTATAACCAAGCCCGGCCGCGACGGCGATCTGGCCGATGTTCAAGGGGCCGTCCAGCCAATCCATATTGTCGTTCAATAGCCCGGTAGTCCGGGTTATTTTGTTCCACTGGGTGGTAAGCGCCCGATCCGAGCGCTTGTCTTCGGCGCGCATGCCTTCAACGCCCATGGCAGCGGCGGCATCGCCGATGCCGTCTCCGGCGGCTTGCAGGCGCAAGGCGTGCCAGCGCGCCCAGCCGTCCTTTGGGAACAAGGCTGCGCCATGGTGGATGCCATCCAGATATTCGCAGATGACCGGCGAATCAAACAGCGCCTCGCCATTGTCCAGCTCCAGCGCCGGGATCTTGCCGAGCGGATTGCGCGCCAGCGGCATGTTTTGCACCTCTTCGACGCTGCTCAACATTTCGATCTCGATTTTGTCTGCAAGGCCGGTTTCGATGATCATGATCCGCACCTTGCGGGCAAAGGGCGAGGCGGGACGGGCGTAAAGTTTCATCGGCGTTGTTCCTGTTTCTTCGGTGTGCAGGCGGTGGGGCCGCTGGCGGCGATGTGCGGTAAGGTTTTACTATCCCGGCCGGCCAAAATACAGGCGCAAATATGCCGGCCCCATACGACCGTTCGCATGGGGCGGGGCAAAACGGCGGCGCTTGGCGCTAACGCACCAGCGAAATAATGCGCACCGATTGGTATTGGGCTTCGATTGGGGCGGAAACCGGATCCTGATACGGCTTTGCCAGAGCCGTGTTTTCCGACAGCCAGGCCGAAAAGAACCATCCCAGAAGTATAAAAGGCGCCACTGTCGCCAGCGCCATAAAACGAACTTTCATGCCATTCCTAGCTCACCTAAATGTATCAATTCTTGATACGGGAATGGCTAGCATTACCGATGATTGGTTAACGCGGTGTTAACGGCGTTTGAAGGGTGGCATCCACGCCGCGGGGGAGAGTCGGGGGGGAGGAGGAGGGGTGCGACGTGGATGCCTGGGGTAAACTGGGGGTAACGGGGGTCTTGAATTCTTATTTATGCGACCATATTGGACGGCTGTGTGCCTCGCTGTTGTCTGGTGCGCTCTTCTTGGGCAAGGGCCGCGAGCATTGCATCTTCTTCGGTCCTGTAGTTGCCGACATAGGAAAAGCCTTCCAATGTATCGATAACAATCCATTTTCCGCTGGTGTTCTGGTATTGGATCGAAAAACGCATTCTGCTCCCTCCTTCGATCGTTCAAGTTTGTTGAGGAGGAGATTAGCGCAAGGATTTTAAGAAATCGTGAATCCCGCCAATAAAAATGCAAGCCCGTTTAAATTTAGTCGGCGTATGCGTTTTTGATGATCAGGATCTCGCCGAATATATCGTTAAAAATACGCACCAGGGCGGGATCGAAATGGGCGCCGGAATTGTCGTTGATGTATTGCAGCGCTTGGCCCACCGGCCAGGCTTTTTTATAGGGGCGCACCGAAGTCAGCGCATCGAACACATCGGAAATGGCGGCGATGCGCCCTTCGATGGCAATGTCTTCGCCGGCCAGGCCGTTCGGATAGCCGGCGCCGTCGAATTTCTCGTGGTGGGTGAGGGCGATGGTGCGGGCCATGTTCAAGATATCGGATGCCGCATCGCCGATGATGTCGGCGCCCATGGCGGCATGGGTTTTCATGATGTCCCATTCGCCCGCGTCCAGTTTGCCCGGCTTCAACAATACCTGATCGGGCACGCCGATTTTGCCGACATCGTGCATCGGGCTGGCGCGGTGGATGTTTTCGGCGAAATCTTCGTCAAGGCCGGCGGCCAGCGCGATCTCCCGGCAGACCTTGCTCATGCGGATAACATGCATGCCGGTTTCGTTGTCCCGGTACTCGCCGGCGCGGCCCAGCCGGCGGATGATCTCCAGCCTGGTATCCTCGAGCATCAAGTTTTGCGCTTCCAGTTGCTGGGTGCGTTCGCGGACTTTCACCTCGAGCAACGCATTCTGGCGCTGGCGCTGGGTATAGAGGGCGCGCACTTCGAGCATGTTCTCGATGCGGTTCAAGGCTTCCAATTGGCTATAGGGTTTGTTGATAAAGTCCTTGGCGCCCTCCTTCAGCGCGCGCAGCCGGGTTTCCATATCGGTTTCGGCGGTGATCGCCAGGATCGGCACATAGTCTTCCGGCGGGATCACCGCTTTCAGTTGGCGCATGACGCCGAAACCATCCAGCTTCGGCATGCGGATATCCAACAGAATGATATCGAAATTCCATTTGACGTGGAGCGGCGCGACCTGGGTCGGATCGGTGGTTGAAAAGACATTGCCATAACCCGATTGGCTCAGGAGGTCTTCCAGCAAGCGCACGTTAATCGCATTGTCGTCGACCACCAGGATACGCGACTGCTTGGTTTTGTTCTGCTGAAAATTCATCGCGCCGATATCACCACGTCTGGCCACCTATTTCCGGGCCATTTTGCCATACTGTTTAGTTGGGACCGGCGGACGGGTATTTAAAGATGGCGGGGTCAAAAAAGCGGCAAGAATTTATTCGGCGGCTTTCGGGATTGCCCCGCCATGCACCAGCCAGTCGGCGCCTTCAACCCAGTCCGTATCGGCGTCCAGCAGGACCGAGCAGGCGCGGCGGTTGTAGCTGGCGCCGTTGGCGGCCATGGGCGGCGCCTGGCCATCTTGCAATGCCTTGGCGAAGCCGATGACTTTGGCGCGCCACGCGATGACGGCGGCGTCCGAAGCCCCCAGCCATTCCCGGGAGCGGTCGACGATGACGCCCATGCTTTCCTGCACGGCGGCATCTTGATTGGGCACGCCCTCGATGCCGGTAAAGCTCTCAACCCGCTGGCGCTCCCGGCTCAATTGATATTCGTTGTCCCGGTTGCGCAAGGGCCGGTAGTTTTCGTCGATAGGCCCCCAGGTGCCACTTCGGCCACCCGACCATTCGGCTTCTTCGGGCGTGAAGGCGCGCCCAGGATGCACGCCGAAGGACCAGGTCCAGGTGTTGAAGTCATCGATGGGCACCCAGGCATGGCCGCCAAAAGGGATGCCGTCGGAATTGTCGCCGCCATCCATGATCGGTGGGATCATGGTATAGAACGGCATCAGAAACTGGGTGATGCGCCAATAATGGCGGCCGTCCTCGGCGCGGCGCCGGGCGCCGATCTGGGTGCCGCAATCGGTGTCGTGCAAAAAGAATTTGGGATGCCGGTCGGTGAGCGCGAAACTGTCCCGCTTCAAATTGAAATTGCCGCGCCCGGTGTTATCCAGATTGGAATGCAGGAACGATATATGGGCGCTGTCGATGCCGCCCTCGACCGCCTGCGCCCAATTGCATTCTTGCAGGCGCTTGGTGGCGGCGGTGCGGTCGGCGGGCAGGTACGACCATTCGAACTGGGGCAGCTCCGGCGTATCTTGTCCATCGCCCATATAAACCCAGACCACGCCGGCGCGTGTTTGAGTGGGATAGGCTTTCAAATCGACCTTGGCGGCAAAGTTGGTCTTGTCCGGCTCCGACGGCATATCGACGCAAATGCCATCCACATCGAACTTCCAGCCGTGATAAACACAGCGCAATCCGCATTCCTCGTTGCGGCCGTAATACAGCTGCACCCGCCGGTGCGGACAATAGGCGTCAAGGATGCCGACGCGCCCATCGGTATCCTTGAACGCCACCAGGTCTTCGCCGAGCAGCCGCAATTTCACCGGCGCCCCGTCCGGCTGGGCCACTTCTTCTTCCAGAAGCGCCGGTATCCAGAAGCGGCGCATCATTTCGCCCATGGCCGTGCCGGGGCCGACGCGGGTCAGAAGTTCATTGTCTTCGGATGACAGCATGGATCAGGGGTCCGGAAATTAAAGTAGGCCTGTTTATATCATCCAATAACGGCAAATTCGATCCTTCCGGCCCTGGATGACCCGAATAAATTGGGGCATGACGTGAGGGGGAGGGCGGCGGCATGGGGCGTACATTAGCATTGGCAATTCCGCCGATTTGGATATCATATCGACTGGCTCCAATAACCAACACATAGGGGAGGATTATCATGTCCATTCTGGACGGCAAAAAAGTTATCGCCATCGAAGAGCATTATTACGACGATGAGGTGACCAAGACCTTTACCGGCGTCGATGCGCGCACCGGCGGCTTTGTCCGCGAAGCCCTGGAAGAAACCGGCGCGGCGCGCATCAAATCCATGGACGATAACAATATCGACGTGCAGGTCTTGTCCCACGGCGCGCCGTCGGGGCAAAAGCTGGACGCCGAAGCCGGCCCCGCCATCGCCGCCGCCGCCAACGACCGCTTGAAGGCAATCTGCGATGTTTATCCGGACCGCTTCAAGGGTTTCGCCGCCCTGGCCACCGCCGCGCCGGAAGCCGCCGCCGACGAGCTGGAACGCTCGGTCAAGGACCTCGGCATGGTCGGCGCCATGATCCACGGGCTCACGGGCGGTGAAAAGTTCATCGACAACAAGGAATTCTGGCCGATCTTCGCCCGCGCCGAGGCGCTCGATGTGCCCCTTTATATCCACCCGGCCAATATTCATGCGGCCGTCCGCGAGGCCTATTTGAAAGACTATACGGACGATTATCCCGGCCTCGCCAACGCCGGCTGGGGTTTCACCATGGAGACCGCGACCATGGGTATCCGCATTGTGCTGTCGGGCGTGTTGGAGAAATATCCGGGCCTCAACATCATCCTCGGCCATTTGGGCGAGACCTTGCCGTTCCTCATGTGGCGTATCGATCTGGCCCTCAACCGGCCGGGCAATGACGGCGTCGAATTCCGCAAATTGTTCACCAAACATTTCCACATCACCACGTCGGGCTTCTTTTCCGATCCGGCGATGCTCTGTTGTTTGCAGGAGATGGGCGCCGACCGCATCATGTTCGCCATCGACTATCCGTTCGTGCCCAACGATCCGGGCCCGGTCTGGATGGAACGGCTGATGCTCAACGAAGAGGACAAGGACAAGATCCTGCACGGCAACGCCGAAAAACTGTTGAAGATCTGATCATGGCCTATGAGCTTTATTACTGGCCGATGATCCAGGGCCGCGGTGAGTTTATCCGCCTGGCCCTCGAAGAAGCCGGCGCCGATTATGTGGATGTGGGCCGCAAGCCCGAGACCGAAGGCGGCGGCCCTGGTGCTATCCGCGCTTTTTTGGACGATCCGGCGAACTCCCACCCGGCTTACGCGCCGCCCATCTTAAAGGACGGCAACGTGGCCATCGCGCAAACCACCAACATCCTCGGCTACCTCGCAACCCGCATCGGCCTTCCGCCGGAAAGCGAGCGCGGCCGGGGCTGGGCGAACAGCCTGCAACTGACCATTTCCGATCTGGTTGTCGAGGCCCACGACGCCCATCATCCGATCGGCAGTGCGCTCTATTACGAAGATCAGGTGGAGGAGGCGAAAAAGCGGACGCCCATATTCCTGGAACAGAGAGTGCCCAAATATTTCACCTATTTCGCCGCCGTGATCGCGCGTAGCGGCGATGGCGCGCATCTCATCGGCGATGCGGTCAGCGATGCGGACTTGTCCCTGTTCCAGGTGATCGCCGGCCTCCGCTACGCATACCCGGTCGCCATGGCCAGGATCGAGCCCGATTACCCGGCGCTGACGGCATTGCACGACGCGGTGGCGGCGCGTCCCAACGTGGCGGCGTATTTGGCCTCCGAGCGGCGCATCCCATTCAACGAGATGGGGATATTTAGGCACTATGCGGAGCTGGATGGGTAGGGATTGCGTCAAGAGCGGGTTTGAAACCCGCCCCTACGGTTCAACAAAAATTATGCGTCGATGGTTTGTGTAGGGGTGGGTTTCAAACCCGCCCTCTGCCATACGCGTTGGCCTAAACCCGAACCTCCCCCGCATACACACTCTCGCCCAATGTAACGCTGACCGACTTCGCCGGGTGGCCCTCGGCGGCGATGTCTATGGTGTACTCGCCACTGTCCGGGTCCAGCTGGTCGAACTTGAAATCGCCGTATACATCGGTGAAGGTCTCGGCGATCTTGGCGCCGTCCTTGGTTAGCGCGACGTGGGCGCCGCGCACGCAATCCACATTGCCGCCTTCTTCAGCCTCGACGCTGCCGCCGATGAAGACCTTGGTGTAGCGGTAAAGGTTCTTGTACCAGACCCGGGGTTTGGTGCCGTACTCGGGATGCAGTTCTTCCAAGCCCTCTGCCTCGATAGTTTTGGCGAAGGTGGCGTCATCGCATTTGACGGCGCGGATAGCGCCGGTGGCGCAGACCGTGGCGGCGCGGGGCTCTTTCCAGCCATCGTCCAACAAATGCGCATCGAAAATCCAGGCTTGCGGGATTTCCAATTCCTCGTTCCACCAGACGGCGCCGTAGGGGCAGGCGTCGACGATCTGTTTCTGGCCCTTGGCTTTGACCGGATCGATGATGACGATGCCGTCGGCGCGCTTGGAGATGGCGCCGTCCCGAGCCGCATCCATGCACGGCGCGTTGTCGCAGTGCTGGCACATAACGGGCAGGAAGGCGATGTCCATCATCGGCGAGGCGCCGCGCTCTTTGGGCAAGATGTTGATCCATTTGTGGCCGTGTTTGGGCATCGCGCTTGCATAGCCGGGAAAGTCGTTGTCCACGTGTTCGTCGTGGCAGGCGAGGACACAGACATTGCAGTTGGTGCAGTTTGCCACGTCGACGATCAGGTGCCATTTGCTCATGATATTGCTCCCTATTCCGCCGCCGCGAGGACCGGCTCGCGCTCGATCTCGACAACGCCGTCCCAGGGCGACACTTCCACTTGCGCGCAGGACGCGCTCATGGAGTGGCCTTGTTTCAATTGGGATTTGCGCGGCGTCAACTGATTGAGCATACCACCCTTGTCCACGGATTTGCCGGGCTCGCCCATGGGCACGTAGGTCGCGCAGGACTCGAACCCGTGTATCACGCCGCGCGGCAAACGCCCGGTGATCTTGGCGGCGCAAAGGACGGCGCCCCGGTCGTTGTGGACCTTTACCAAGTCGTGCTGCTTGATACCACGCTCGGCGGCGTCTTCGGCGTTGAGGCGGATCACCCAATAGCGGTAGCCGTCGATCTCGACCCGGTGTTCCTCGATGGAATTCAGGAATGAGTCCTTGCCGTCGCCTTGGGTGTGGAACGAAAAGCGCGGGTGCGGGGTGAGCATCTGCAAGGGGAAGCGGGCCGTCCATTCCGGATTGCCGGGGCCTTCCTCGTGGGTCTTGTATTTGACAATCGGCGGGCGTTCGGGATCGTCGGGGGCGTAGCGGATCAGGCTCTGGCATTCAAATTCGATCTTGCCCGACTGGGTTTGCAAGCCCTTCAAATATTCTTCCGAATAATCCGACGGCAGGGGCATCGGCTCGGGCACGTCTTTTTTGCGCCCCTCATAGAACCAGCGCCAGGAGACATTGTCGCGCAATTCTTCGGGGTTAGGCGGAACCACCAGATAGCCCTTGCGGATGAAGTCCTTCCACTTGACGATTTTTGGTAAATCAGAGGCGTCGAACTCGCGCTTCACCCAATCCAGTTCGCTCATGCCCTCGGTGTAATAGGCCGACAGGCCGAGGCGCTTGGTGATCTCGGTAAAGATATTGTAGTCCGATTTGGACTCGCCCATGGGCTCGATCACCTTGTGCTGGAAGATGACCACCCGGTGGTTGAGTTGGGTCTGGCCGTGATGGGCGTAACCACCAAGCGCCGCCCATTCGGAAATGTCGGTGCGTTCGAAATTTGTGCAGGCGGGCAGGATCACGTCGGCGAACTTGGCCTCGCCCTCGTGCCAGATCGACTGGTTGACCACGAATTCCAGCTCCGGCGACTGGTACATCTCAACATGGCGGTTGCTGTCGGGCATCGTGCCCATCATGGAGCCACCATATTTGTAAAGCATGTGCACCCTGGAATAGCCGGGCTTGGGGTAGCTGATTTTGGTGAACTGGGCCTCAATGGACTTGCCGTCCCAGGCAAAGCCCTCGGCTTTTCCGTTGATGATGGCTTCCGGCAGAAACAGGCGCGGGATGGCTTGATCGACGGTGTTGAGCGACGGCAATTGCGGCATGCGCTGGAACAGTTCCACCGACATGGCGGTGTGATGCAGATCCCCCGACATGCCGCCCTCGGCGTATCCGGGGAAATAGAAATTGGCATCTACCGGGGTGCCCCATTGCAGATTGCCCATATTGACGCCGGGCCGCCCGATGCCCTGCATGGCGATCAGGCAGACCATGATGCGCGCCCATTGCAATCCCGATTGATTGCGGCAGGCGCCGCCATGGCCGTTGCCCCAGCCACCGGCGCCCAGATAGGTCTTCTTGGTGCCCCAGTTGCGGGCCAGGGCGCGCACCGTCTTGGCGGGCACGCCGGTCTCGCCTACCTGCCATTCCGGGGTTTTTGGCTGGCCGTCTTCCTCGCCCATCACATAGGCGCGCCAGACATCGAAGCCGAGTGTCTTGGTCTCGACGAAGTCCTTGTCGTAAAGCCCTTCGGTGATCCAGACATAGGCGATCGCCAGCGCCATGGCGGTATCGGTGGTCGGCTTCGGTGCGATCCACTTGCCGCCCAGAAGCTGGGCGCTTTCATTGAAGTAGGGATCGATGTGGACCACTTCGATGCCCAATTCGTCCAGCCATTGGCGGCGCACGCTCCCTTCCAATGCGCCGTAGGAGCCCGATGTGGCTTCCGGATTGGCCGACCAGAAAACCACCATTTCCGATTCCTGCATGCAGTCCTCGACGCCGCCATAGGTCTCGCATTGGCCGACGCGCAAGGACTGCCCCCAGTGATGGACGGCGCCCCAGTACCAGCCTTCCCAGCTGTCGGGATTGTGCAGCACCCGGGTCATGCCGACGGTGTTGATGAAACGGAACGCCGCCGAAAGGTAATAGCCGATATTGCCCCAGGTGTGGTGGGAGCCATGGGAGAGCGCGATGGCGCCGGGACCATGCACCGTCTTCTGGCGCTTGATCTCGGAAGATACGATGTCGAGGGCCTCGTCCCAGGAGATGCGCTCGTAGCCGGACTTACCCCGGTTTTGCGGATTGCGCTCGCCATTGGGATCGAAATCGACGCGCTTCATGGGATACAAAAGCCGGTCCGGCGAATAGACCATGCTTTTCCAGTTCTGCCCGTGCGGCGCGATGGAGGTTTTGCGCGGCGGCGTGAAGGTCTTGCCGCGCGCCTTGATCGACCAGGATGGCGCGTCGGTCGCATCGAACGTGATCGGCGTGATGCGGATGATCTTGCCGTCTTTTTCATAGATAAACACCGGCCCGCCATTGGTCATCTGGGTATAGCGGGTGACGCCCTTGCCCTGATCGACGCCGTACTGCCAGCCGACCGTCTGGGTCAGCAATACCGTCTGCGTAAACCAGGATGTCAGCTCATCTTCGCCATCCATGGAAAGGTGGAAGTCCTTCAAGGCGTTGATCTGTTCGAGCTGGTTGATTGGCGGCATCAGCAAACGAGCGGCAATCTCGGCGGTCTTGAAGGTGATGGTGACGTCCGGCGTAGCCGCCAGCCCGGCGCCGGATGAAACGGTGCCGTCCTTGATCTTGAACCAGCGCCCGACTTTGCCATCCTTGGTGCGAAACTGGGCGGTCAGGTTCTTTTCCTTGAGCCGCGCCCGGAATACCGGATGGCGCAGCGCCGTCCACCAAAAGAGAAGCCGCATGCCGAACAGGATCAATGCAAATTTCATGGTGGCGTCGCCCCTAATATATTTACCCATTTGGTATTTTCTTACGCAAAATGGAAGCACTTAAATCCGGTTTTCTCAAGGATTACTTTGGGCTTTGAATTGCAAAGGGCGGGTTTAAAACCCGCCCCTACAATTGCCCCTTTGGCTGCCACTATGGCGGGACGGTAATCCCGGTTTAGCTTTGGTCCCACTCCACCGGCTTGGCGCCGTCGGACTCGGGATCATAGTACCATTTGAGACCCAGCTCTTCTTCCGAGAGCACGTTGGTCTTGAAGCTGCGCCAGGCCTGGATCTCGAAATAGTCGAGCACGCCGCCGAGAGCGCGCAGCCGGTGCGGCACGCCCGGCGGGAAATAGACCAGGGTGCCCGGTTCCAGCTCCTGGGAGGTGTCGCCGACTTCGACCTGGCCGCGGCCTTTGAAGGTCATATAGCAATGCGCGGCGCCGTCCGGGTTTGCCTCGGTGCCCACATGCTGATGATAGGGCGACGAGCCGCCTTCCAGGTAGCGCATCTCGCCGGCCTGAATGGCGTTGGTTGATGTCAGCCGCGAGCCGTCCAGCAAGCGCACCGTGCTTTCGGCACAAAAACGCCGGATACGGCCGCCGCTGGCATCGGTGAGGGCGCGTAAGGTATCGCGGTCGAAGAAATATCCGGGCCCGCCCGGCAATCCGTCTTCGACGCCTGCGGGCGGCTTCGGCGTTACCATATGCAGCAGTTCCAGGTCCGAGCCGGAGGCTTCAAAGCTCGCCGTTTCGCCGGGAACCAGCAGCGCGCCGGCGCCTTCGACGGCGGCGTGGGTGGCGCCATTGAAACTGATGACGCCATTGCTGGGCGCTTCCATGACGTAAACCAAGTGATAGTCATCGCCGCCGCCGGCGCTGAAGGTTTGCCCGTCCGACACCGTCCGCCGAAAGACGTCCAGGGTCTTCGATCCACACAGGGCTGCATCGCAAATCGTCCGTTCCAACCCGGTATCCACGGTCCTGGCTTCGACTGTATTCGAGTTGATGATTGATACGTCGTCGATTGTCGGCATCGGTTGTTCCTCCTTGGATTTGAGCCTCTTTTATAGGGGCTGCACGGCCTACCGGCCAGCACAATTCGCGGGCCCCTGGAACCCCCAATAGCGGCAAAGATTGCCTCCCGGTGCGCGGTCATTAATATAGTGGCCAGCCTAACCGTCTATGGGGGGATCATCCATGGAGCCGGCATCCACAAACGCCTTGTTCGAGCAATTCAGCCTCGGTGCGCTCACCTTGGCGAGCCGCATCGTCATGGCGCCGATGACCCGGAACTTTTCGCCAGCGGGCGTGCCCGGCCAAGACGTTGCCGATTATTACCGCCGCCGCGCCGAGGCCGGCGTCGGGCTGATCATGACCGAGGGTACCTATATCGCGCACCCCTCGGCGGGCCGCGCCACGGCGGTGCCGCGCTTTCAAGCCGGCGCTCCAATGGACGGCTGGGCGCGCGTGGCGGACGCGGTGCACGGCGCCGGGGGACGCATCTTTGCCCAGCTTTGGCATGTGGGATTGTGCGGGCGGCCTTTGGGCCCCGGCGTTGACGGGGATGTAAAATTGCGCGGACCGTCCGGGCTTTGGGCGGACGGGACGCAAGAAAACGGGCCGCTCAGCGTCGCAGAGATCGAAGATATCATCCAGGCCTATGGCGTCAGCGCCGCATTGGCCCTGGAATATGGCTTCGACGGCATCGAAATTCACGCCGCCCACGGCTATTTCATCGATCAGTTTTTCTGGCCGCGGACCAACCGCCGGGACGACAAATATGGCGGCGACTGGGCGGGGCGCACCCGCTTTGGGGCCGAAGTTATTGCCGAATGCCGGCGCGCCACGGCGCCCGATTTCCCCATAAGCGTCCGCGTCTCGCAATGGAAGATGGGCGATATGAAGGCCAAGCTGGTGGCCAGCCCGGACGAATTCGGCCAATTGCTGGCGCCATTGTCAGAGGCCGGCGCCGACATGTTCCATTGCTCGACCCTCAAGTTTTGGGAGCCGGAATTCGAAGGCAGCGATCTCAATCTGGCGGGCTGGGCGAAGACGCTCACGGGCAAGCCGGCGATCAGCGTCGGCTCGGTCAACGGCAATACCGGCGCCGAGCCCAAGGGGGTGGTGGATAATGCCGCCGACGCGGCTGCCATGATCGGGCGGGAAGAGTTTGATCTCCTCGCCGTCGGGCGCGCGCTTATCGCCAACCCGGAGTGGGCGGAGATCACCCGGCGCGGCGGCTTTGATGCGCTGGCGCCCTTCGACAACGAAGATTGCAATGCGCGGCTTTATTGAGCCTTAGCGGGCGTGGCTTAAAAACTCACCCGTAGCCAGCCAGTGGGCGCATTCGGAGCCGAGCTCGGCCAGGGCGCGGGCTTCGTAGACATCGCAATCGGTATTCGACAACGTGTCTTTCCAGCGCTGGTTGGTGCCCTTGTTGACGAAGGAGGTGGCGCCGCCGGAGAACATGTCGCCGCCCAAGGGTGTGCTCAAGGTGGCGTTTTCCTTCATGTAATCGAAGGTGCATTGGAGGACCATCTTGTCCCAGGTGGATTTTTTCAAGCCGTTGACATCGTAGCCGAGAAACTCGCCGATCTTCTGCATTTCGCCTTCCATGTCGTCTTTCAGGTTCTGGTAGTGGATGAAATGCACGTTGGGCAGGTTGCGCGCCTCCCACCAGGTGCGGATGTTTTCCCAGAACGGCCAGAACGGCGCGCCGTCATTGACGAACCAGTCCATATAATATTCGTACAAATCGTCAGTTTTCGGCGGCGTCGCCACGGGCCCGAAATTGGGCAGCTTGTTAAACTCCTCGTACACCCAATCGAGCATGCTGGCGTGGTGGTTGTACATGGACCAGCAGCAATCGCGGCCATCGCGGGCGATGTAGACATATTTCACTTTCGGCGAGAATACATAGGCGTCCAGCGGCAGGTGGGTTTTGAGGAAGCGGCGATGAACTTGGGCCTCTATTTCGGGCAGCTTGACCTCCAACGGCGGCAGCCGGAAATCCAGCCAGGGCGACATGTCGGCGATGGGCAGCCCGTCGATCTCGCCCTCGAACACAAATTGGGCGATGATCTGCTGCACCCAGGTGGTGCCGGACTTGGCCCAGGTGGCGACAATGATATCGTCGTCGCGGTATTCGAATTCGTTCCAATAGGTGGAATCCATGCAGAAATTCCGCATTTCCCGGCTTTTCACCGGCCAATTGACGCCCTGATCCATGGTCTGTTCCTCCGATCTGTATCCCGGTTTTACCCAACTGGCGCAATCTAGTACACCCCAGCGTTATGACAGATGCCGTTCTCAAACCTGGAGACATGATCGTGCCGTTCGGCACCACAAGCTGGACGGCGGAGCGCATGGCGCTTGATGCGCGCACCGATGGCGGCTGGCGGCATGATTGCCCGGTCGGCTTTGCGGTCATCGGTGAGGGGCGCGGGCATCGCCTGTACGGCGCCACCCACAATCTGCCGGTTCCCACCCACATTGCGCCGGGGGACCATGCCGGCATGATCACGTTCCAAGCGAACCGGGCGCGCGGGCTTTGCGATATTTTCAATAAACGCCAGGCGGAATTCGTTGCCAATTATTTCGCCTTCATCCAGGATCACCTGGCCGAACATGGCGAGGAGGTTGACGCCATGGCGGGGCAATTCCATGGCCTCTATGCTTCTGAACACTGGCTGTTCGCCGCCTTCGCGCCGTTACCGCAAGCGCATATCTATGTGGGCGGCGAGGCGGCGGAGCGGTTCGTGCTGGCGCCGCTGGCCTTGTGGACCGACGATGGCTGCATCGCCATCTATTTCGCCGGCGCCGAGACCGCCGGCGGCAAGACGGCGCACCTTCAGGCGCGGCTCCGGGATGCGGACGTTCAGGTGTTGGAATTGGACGATGCCGCGCACGCCTCGCCGGCGGCCCTCGCCGCGGCATTACCCGGCAGCGTCAAATATTTCTGGCGCTCCCAGCCCCTGCCCATGGGGCCGTTTGCGGCGGAGTTGGCGGACGCGGCGCCCGCCTAAGGCTTCTATTCAGTCGGCTCTGCCGGCGGCGGCTCTGCCGGGTGCGGTTGGTTGTGGAACGCGAGGGTCGCCTCGGCAGCCTTTTGCAGCGCTTTGTGCAATTGCTCGGCGCTATAGGCTTTGCCCGGCTCCAGGTCCTGATGGGTGGGGGCCATGGGAAGGATCACATCGGCGTCCGGTCCGGCCTCGGATTTGAGCCATAGGGCGGCGACCATCATCGCCGGGATGCGAAGCAGGCAAGCCCGGAAGTCGCCGTCCTGGACTTCTTTCAATTGCGACGCGGTTTGCAGCATTTCCAAGGTCTGGCCGACGAATTGGCCTTCGTTGGTGCCGGCGAATTGGTGGCCGCTGCCGTCGTCTTCGGGATGGACTTCCGACGCCATGGTCGCCGGGCTGGGGATGTCTTCGGAATTGCTGTGCAGGTGCCGCCATCCAACCAAGGTTGCGCCAGCCAGGCCTTCGCTCCCGACCAGGTTCTCCAAGGTAACATTATACACTTGATGGGGATGGCCGGCATGCGCCGCGTCGGGAGCCGTGGACCCATCGTCCTGCCCAATGGCTTTAAGGAACAGCGCGCCCCGTTCCTCTTCGTTAAATATGTCGGTCAGCCCTTGTTCCAATACAGCGCGAACGCCGTCGGGAGGTGTCTCTATGCGAATTGCCATGTCATTTACCCGTTCAAGATTGCGTTATGTAGCTATGGCTCCAGGCTCCGCCGCCTTTGTAACTAAATTTCGCGATGTCGTATGGAACTCGGTGCATCCCACTCCAGGGGTCCATGACCTCTACCCAATTTTGTTGGGTTGCGGTTATTGCCACGAAATGGCCACCGCCGCCATTCCAGGCAATTCGAACGCCAACCGGATGGCCAAGTGCAATCTCATTATCCGTTTCCGCGTAGGTCAGGGCACGGGTCACCCACGTATTCAGATTTTGGGTAATGTGCAATGCGGTATGCAAAAAATACGGCTGGTTACAGGCCGTTGTTCCGCCGTTGACGCAGCAAGTGGGGTCACTGAACGCCATACTGACGATATGGCATTGCAGCCATGGGGCAACTTTATTGTAGTAGCTCGATATGCTCGACGATACCGCCGCCCAACACCATTGGTCCTGTATCTGCTTCTTCATGTAGAAGTTGATGGAAGCCATTATTGAATTATCCCTGTAAGAATATACAATCTTATAGGGTTTATATAACATTTTACAATCTAATAGTAGTTATAATTTATCAAGGCCGCCCGCGCGCCTAAATCTCCACCTCCATCTCCAGGATATAGAGCCCGCCCGTCGAGCGGTCGACGCAGTAGCAAATGCGGTTCTCGTCCACATAGACGTCGTTGATCTGGCACGCGCCGGCGCGGCTGCCTTCGGGATTCTCAGGTATGAAATGGGCGATCTCGGTGGGCTGGAACGGGTTCGAGGTGTCGAACGCGCGCACGCCGCCATTGAAGAAAGTGGCGAACACAATGGTGTCCGACCGGTAACTCGGGCCGGGCCGGTTTTCGTGCAGATTGTGCGAGCCGTAGCGCCCGCCGCGATTGCGGAATTCCTCTACCGGCGGGATCGGCAAGGTGGCGATCGGCACCAGATTATTCTCGTCGCGGGCGTCCACCACCCAGGTCAGCTTCGGCCAATCCTCGCCGCCGTCGCGGATGCATTCATCGGTGACGATCAAAAGATCGCGGCTCATCAGCGGCAGCACCGTATGCATGAAGCCGTTGTGGGGCGGGTGCGGGTTCCAGTTGCTGACCGCTTTCGGGTTGGCCTTGTCGGAAATATCCAGAATGAACATGCCGCCGTCCAGATAGGCCAGATACAACCGGTCGGGGCGTTCCGGATAGACGTTGGTGTTGTGGGCGCGAAAGCCGGAATTATAAACCGGATGGCGGGGCGGCGGATCGGCGGCGTCGCCTTCCGCCAATCCCGGCATCCACCAGCGCCCAGCCTCCTCCGGCTTCGCAGGATTGCGCACATCGATGCAGCGGTAAATCTGGTTGTCGGCGGAATCGCGGGGCTGAAAATCCGGTGCTCCGGCGGCGCAATGAATGAATTCCCCGTCGACGAACCACAATTGATGGACGCCGGAAGAAACCGGCCCGGAGCAATCGAAAAAGGAGATCGTCTTGGGGTCTTCCGGATCGGAGATATCGAACAGCTCGATGCCCGCCGGATGACGCCCGAAGCCAGGGGCCAGGGTGCCGGGCTCGGACCGGGTCTGGTAGGCAACCGCCATGATATCGCCGCACACTTCGAGGCTGTTGGAGCGCACGCAGTCATTGGCGATGTCGCGCTGCACAATCACCTTGGGATTTTTGGGATCGGTCACGTCGACGCCGGTGAAGTTTTTAGGCGGCCCTTCGTGGGCCAGCCACATGATACGGCGCCCGCCGGAGGCTTCTTGAATGGACATACCCTCGCCGATGCCGCCCCAGCCGATGAGCGTGTCGTGGGCGAGCAGTTTCATATTGAATGCTTCGTGTCCGGACATTGACGTTCCCCTGTTTATGGTGTGATGCGGCGATTATGAATGCCGGCGGCTGTGCTCCGCAAGCGCTGTCTCCAGGGCGAGATTGACGCCGGCGGCGTCCAGATCCCGGCCGATGAAGACAATGCGGCTACTTGGCGCTTCGCCACCCCAGCCCTTGAGCCGCTTCGCCGGGTGCAGCATGGACTGAATGCCGTGCACGGCGATCGGCGCGTCCAGACCGTCGATGCAAAGAATGCCCTTCATGCGCAGGATGTCGGCGCCGCGCAGGCTGGCCAGGGAGCGCAGCCAGGCCCGCACCGCCGGCCAGGGCAGGGGGGCATCCCGGCTGATGGAAATGGCGCGCACATCGTCATGGGCATTGACGTCATGGGCGCCGGCGCCATGGCCATGGCCATGGCCATGGCCATGGCCATGGCCATGGTGATGATCGTGTTCGTGATCATCGCCGTGATGATCCGTGCCGAGCCAGTCCTTGGCGGCTTCGGCATCGAAACCGTCGAGGGCGAATAGCCTTTCCGGGGCCAGATGGCCATCCACCACCGTCTCGATTTTGGCGCCCGGATTGAGGGTGCAAAGGCGCTGGGTGAGCGGTCCGGCGT
>Ga0114996_10001745_pt1 | contig 28840 bp, 24 predicted proteins | sample ArcticOcean_MG_C_4_FD_87039 | JGI IMG/M metagenome (GOLD analysis project Ga0114996, IMG submission 87039) | Marine microbial communities from western Arctic Ocean - ArcticOcean_MG_CB4_134 | ecosystem: Environmental > Aquatic > Marine > Oceanic | place: Arctic Ocean: Canada Basin | collected... | reverse complement strand
CGACTATACTGGCAAGCTGGATCCAAAGATCCCCCTCCCGCGCCATTACAAGCGTTGTTGGATAGACTTGAAAAAGGACAACCCATTTACCTTTATTGCCGATAACAACAAACTACTGTTAGTGCCATTGGTGATTTTAGCCGCCTGTGCCTCGGCGCCGGTGGTGCAGCATCCGCCGTTGGAACTGGACACGCCCAATACGTGGACGGCCGGAGGTGGGGCGGGAACGGTGGACAGTTTGTGGTGGACGGGGTTGGACGATGTGCGTTTGACTGAGTTGGTCGGCGAAGCGCTGGCGCATAATTACAATTTGCAGGCTGCTGCTGCGCGTTTGCAGGCGGCTATGGCTGAGGCCAAAATCGCTGGCGCCGATCTTTTGCCTCAGCTCAGTGCCGGCGGCAGTGGGTCGCGTCGCAAGCAAAATTTTATCGGCTTTCCGATTCCGGGGAGTGAGCAGCAGGTGCTGAGCAGTACGACCAATAATTTTGGGGTCAATTTGAATGCCAGTTGGGAGATTGACCTGTGGGGTCGTCTGCGCGCCGGGCAACGCGGGGCGCTAGCGGATTGGCAGGCGGCGGCGGCCGATTTGCGCGGTGCCCGCTTGTCGCTGGCGGCGCAGACGGCGCGCACTTATTTCGCTGCGGTGGAAGCGCAGCGCCAGGTGGAATTGGCCGAGGCCACGGTGGAGAACTACCGCTTGTCCACGGCCCAGATCGAAAGTCGTTATAAGCGTGGTTTACGGCCGTCGTTGGATGTGCATCTAGGGCGTAGCAGCCAGGCTACGGCCGAGGCGGTGCTGTACCAGCGGCAGCGCCAATTGGACGGGGTGTTGCGCCAATTAGAGATATTGCTGGGACGTTATCCGGCTGGTGCTACCGAATTAGCTACTGAATTGCCCGCTGTACCGCCGCCGGTGCCGGCCGGTTTACCCGCCAATTTGGTGGCGCGACGTCCCGATTTGGTAGCGGCTGAGCGACGCTTGGCGGCGGCGGATGCGCGTTTGGTCGTAGCCCGCAAGGCCCTCTATCCGCGCATCAGTTTAACGGCTTCGGGGGGCCAGTCCAGCAGCGCCTTGGGCGATTTGCTCGATGGCGATTTTTCGGTGTGGAATTTGGTTGGCAATATAAGTCAGCCGCTTTTCCAGGGAGGGCGTTTGCGGGGCGGAGTGGATTTGGCCCAGGCGGGTACAGAGCAAGCATTGGCGCAGTATGCCGACAGCGTCCTGCGGGCTTATGCCGAGGTAGAGTCGGCCTTGGCGGCGGCGCAATTGCTGGCGCAGCAGGAAGCAGCAGTGGCAACGGCGGCCCGCGCGGCGGGCGCAGCGCGGCGCTTGGCGGCCGAACGCTATAGCAAGGGACTGGCAGATTTAATCACTGTGTTGGAAGCGCAACGCCGCGCCTTTGAGGCCGAGAGTCAATTGTTGGCGGTGCGGCGCCAACGTCTGCAAGCGCGCCTCGACTTACATCTGGCTCTGGGCGGCGGCTGGTCTGATAAAATGATAACTGAAGTATCACGTGCCGAGTGATGAGGAGATATAAATGATGAACAAATTGCTGGTCAAAGGGGGTATCCCTTTATTGATCCTATTGGTTGGAGGCGGTGTTTTCTGGATTATGGTAGCTGCGGGCGCGCCGCCCCAACGTCAAGAGAAATCTTATTTGGGACCGCTGGTAAAAGGCATGGCGGCGCCGCTGCGCCAGGTACAGATCCTGGTCGAAGGTCAAGGCACGGTGGAGCCGAGTGCTCAGATAGATCTAGTGCCCCAGGTCGGCGGTGTGGTGGTGTGGAAGTCGCCGCAATTGGAGCAGGGTGGTTTTTTCGCCAAGGGCGACCCATTGGTGCAGATCGATCCGCGCGACTACGAACTCGCTCTGGAGCGCACCCGGGCCGAAGTGGCGCAGGCCGCGTTCCAGCTGGATCTGGCGCGCCAAGAGGCGGAGGTAGCGCGTCAGGAATGGGATCTGCTCGAAGATTATAGCGCGAGCCAGCCCAGCCAATTGGTACTGCGTTTGCCGCAATTGCGCGCCGCTGAGGCTTCTCACCAGGCGGCACAGGCGCGCTTGGCTGAGGCGCAATTGCGGCTAGAGCGCACCAAACTCTACGCCCCCTTTGCCGGTCGCGTGCGGCAGACTAGTCTGGACGTGGGGCAATTTGTCAATGTGGGGCAGCCGGTGGCGCGTCTCTATAGCATCGAAAAGGCCCAGATCGTGGTGTCGGTGCCCGATGAGGACTTGGCGTGGTTTGATGTGCCGCTGGGACATGTCGAGGGCGGTGGGGCCGCTGGAGTGCGCGGCGCCGGCAGTGTGTCGATGGGGGCGGCAGGGGCCGAGGCGATTGTTAAGGGGTGGTACGGCGGCCGTCACTACCAATGGCGCGGACGGGTGGTGCGGACGGAGGGGGAGATTGACCCGCAGAGTCGCATGGTGCGGCTGGTGGTCGAGGTCGACGATCCCTATGGTGATATTCAGAGCGAGCGCGAGGCGTTGAAAGTGGGCATGTTTGTAGACGTGGATATTGTCGGCCGTCAGGTAGAGGGGGTGCGCGTTTTGCCGCGCATGGTCCTGCGCCCGGGCAATACGGTGTGGACGGCGGGGCCGGCGGGCCTATTAAAGCTGCGGTCGGCTACTGTGGTGCGCACCATGGGCGAGGACGTGGTGGTGCGTTTTGATATGGCGGCGGACGAAAGGGTGGTACTATCGCAGTTGAGCGGCGTTACGGAAGGCATGAAAGTGCGTTTGGCGGAGGAGATGTAAGATGAGAAAATCTGTAGCCTGGATGGCCAATAATCACGTCGCCGCCAATCTTTTGATGATTTTTGTATTGTTGAGCGGTTTCATTGCGATGATGGGCCTCAAGCGCGAGACTTTTCCCGAATTCTCCCTGGACCAGGTGCAGGTCCAGGTGCCTTATCTGGGGGCCAGCCCCGAGGAAGTGGAGGAGGGCGTGACCCGCCGCATTGAGGAGCGTCTCTCCGGTCTAGAAGGGGTGCGGCGCATTCGCTCGACCTCGGCCGAGGGCATGGCGGTGGTGACGGTGGAAGTGGAATTGGGCGCCGATTTGGGCAAGGTGCAGGACGACGTCAAAAACGAGATAGACCGCATCGACACTTTTCCGGCAGAGACTGAGAAGCCGGTGATCAAGGAGATGGTCCGGCGCAACCGCGTCATCGATGTGGTGGTTTATGGTGAGGTGTCGGAGAAAGCGCTCAAGGTGGCCGCCGAGCGCGTGCGCGATGATCTGCGCGCCCAGACCCTGATCTCACAGGTCGAAATATCGGGCGTGCGCGCCGACGAGATTGCTATCGAGGTCTCGGAGTATGTGCTGCGCCGCCACGGTCTCACTCTTGAGCAAGTGCGCCAGGCGGTGCAGCGCGCCAGCCTCGATTTGCCCGGCGGCAGTGTCAAGAGCGAGGCTGGCGAAATTTTAGTGCGCACCAAGGGGCTCAAATACGCTGGCGTCGATTACGAGGACATTGCCGTGCTGACGCGGCCCGATGGCACCCAAGTGAAGTTGGGACAGATCGCCCGCGTTATCGACGGTTTTGAAGACAGCGATCTGGTCGCTCGTTTCAACGGTCAGGCGGCGGTCGTTGTGCAGGTTTACCGCATCGGTGAGCAGAATGCGCTGGAAATATCCGACTTCATTAAGGAATATGTGGCGCAACAGGGGGCCTTGCTGCCGGCGGGTATCGGCATAGACTACGTGCGCGACGACGCCCGCCTGCTGCGCAGTCGCTTGGACCTACTCTTGCGCAATGCGAAGCTGGGTCTGGTATTGGTTTTTATCTGTCTGAGTCTCTTTCTCAATTTGCGTCTGGCTTTTTGGGTGATGATGGGCATTCCCATTTCTTTTCTGTGCAGTTTTTTGTTGATGCAGCCGTTTGACGTATCTATCAATATGCTTTCGCTCTTTGCTTTTATTGTGGCCCTGGGCATTGTAGTGGATGATGCCATCATCGTCGGTGAGAATGTCTTTGCCCATCGCGAGCGCGGCAAGGATCGCTTGCAGGCGGCCATTGATGGCACTCTGGAGGTAGGCACGCCGGTGGTCTTTTCGATCTTGACCAGTGTGGCCGCCTTCATGCCGTTGATTTTTGTCGGGGGCATGATGGGCAAGTTTATGAAAATCATTCCCATCATTGTTATTTCTGTCCTGGTCGCATCGCTGATTGAAGCACTCTACATTTTGCCGGCCCACCTAGCGTCCAAGAGCAACGATGGCAGCGGTGGTTTATTTGGTTGGCATGCGCGGCTGTCCGACTGGTTTGGCGGCCAGTTGAAGCGTTTCATCGACAACCACTATAGCCGCGTGGTGAAATTGTCGGTGGCCAATCCGTTGGCCTCGGCGGCATTGGGGTTGGCTATGATGCTGGCCACCGTCGGCTGGATGGCCGGCGGCCATATCAAGTTTGTCATGTTCCCGAAGGTCGAGTCCGATTGGCTGGTCGCCTCGGTGGCCATGCCGGAGGGCATTACAGCGGGGCAGACCCAGGAAGTAATCGAGCGCATTGAAGAGGTCGCCCTGGCGGTGCGCGACGAAATTGATGAGGACCGCGGCCCAGGGCAACCTTCCATTTTTGCCAATGTTTTTAGCATTATCGGCGATCAGCCCATGGGCAGGCGTTCGGCTATGAGTGCCTCTGGGGCCGGCTTTAGCCAGGGCCACCTGGGCGAAGTAACGGTCGAGTTGCTGCCTTCGGAGGAGCGCGACATTTCCAGCGCTGCAATCGAAGCGCGGGTGCGCCAGCGCGTTGGCGAAGTGCCCGGCACCCAATCGTTAACTTTCACAGCTTCGCTGTTTTCTTTTGGCAAAGCGATCGAGGTGCAGTTGGCGCACGAGGATTTTTCGGCGCTTTTGCAGGCGGTCGAACGCTTCAAGGTCGAAATTTCTAACTATCCTGGCACCGGCGATATCCAGGACAGTTTCCAGGAGGGCAAGCTCGAGATGAAATTGGCGCTCAAGCCGCGGGCGCGCACTCTGGGTCTGACGCTGGCCGATTTAGGGCGCCAGGTGCGCCAGGGTTTCTATGGCGGTCAGGCGCTGCGTTTGCAGCGCGGTTCGGACGATGTGCGCGTCATGGTACGCTATCCAGAAGAGGAGCGCCGCTCGCTCAGCGATATCGAAAATATGCGCATTCGCACGCCCAGCGGCGTCGAAGTGCCCTTTGCGCAGGTGGCCGAGGTCGAGCTGGGGCATGGCTACGCGGCTATTCAGCGCAGCGACGGCCAGCGCATCGTTACCGTATCGGCGATGGTGGACCAGAAGGCGGCCAATGCCGAGGAGATCAACAGCGAGCTGGCGGAACGTTTTTTGCCGCAACTGGTGCGCGACTACCCGGGTTTGCGTTTCAGCTTTGAGGGCGAACAGCGCGAACAGGCCGAATCGATGGCGACTATGGGGCGCGGTTTTACCATCGCTCTCTTTGCCATTTTTGCCTTGCTGGCTATTCCTTTTCGCTCTTATACCCAACCACTGGTGGTGATGAGTGCGATTCCCTTCGGCATCATCGGCGCGGTTTGGGGGCATGTGATTATGGGGTTGGATCTGACCATGTTGAGCATGTTTGGCATGGTGGCGCTGTCGGGGGTGGTGGTCAACGATTCGTTGGTGCTCATCACTTTCTACAATCAGTTGGTGCGCGATGGCATGGACCGCGACTTGGCTTTGGTGGAGGCGGGCAAGCAGCGCTTTCGACCCATTTTGCTGACTTCGTTGACCACGTTTTTTGGTCTATTGCCGATGATTATGGAAAAGAGTGTGCAGGCGCAGTTCCTCATTCCTATGGCCGTGAGCTTGGGATTTGGCATTCTCTTTGCCACCGGTATCATTCTCGTCGGCGTACCTACATTGATGAAGATGCTCATCGCGGTGCAGGATTTTGTCGGCAGGATATGGGAGCGGCAAGAGGGAGCCGCTGTGGCAGTGGAGCCCGGTGCTTGAGGATATTGCTCATTTTCAAAAAGTGAAACGAGGTTGACCATGCTCATTATTGACTGTCATGCCCACATTACTTCGCCCGACGAGCAGCGCTATCCGCTAAAGGAGAACCCGCTGATTATCCCCGATGGCAAGGGGTCGCTCGAAGATCTGCGCGCGATGAGCCAGGCCAACGGCGTGGCGGCGGTGCGCGCCGTACATACGGTATCGTCCTACGACTACGACAACCGTTATCTATGCGACGAGGCCAAACTTAATCCAGACTGGGTTTGCGGTATCTGTACACTCGAACCCGACGATCCGCGCAGTCCGGATTTGTTGAGAAAGTTTGTTGAGGAGTACGGGGTCAAAACTTTGCGCAGCACGCCGGGGAATAAACGCACGACGTTTGATCACGACGGTGTGCGCGAACTCTGGCGCACCTGCGCCGAGGTGGGGGCGACGGTGGATATTTTCTTGATGCAGCCGGACCACGTCGAAGGTGCGGAGAAGTTACTGCGCCAGTTTGCCGATTTGACCGTCGGATTCTGCCATTGCATGGATCTAAAACCCGGGCCGCTCTACGAACGTGTTTTGGGCGAGGTCTTGCGGCTCTCGCAGTACGAGAATCTCTACGCCAAAGTGGATTTCATTAGTACGGGTTCGGAGGTGGGTTTCCCCGGCGCCGATCTGCACCAGGCCGCACTCAAGATTATCGACACTTACGGTGCGGAACGCTGCGTCTGGGGCAGCAACTTTCCCAATAGCCTGTGGACGCCTAAGTTTACTTATGCGCAACATTTACAAATTTTTACCGAGATCTTACCTTTGAGTGACGCGGCGCGCGCCCAGGTATTGGGAGAGACGGCGCGGCGTTTGTGGTTCCCGCATCTGTGATCACCCCTGGTATGGGCCACAAAGTTGGCTGTTGTAGCGATTTTGTCCTACTTGACACGGCCAAGTGCTCTATTCTATTTTATTACACTTCAATTGGCCCTAATGAGGGCCGCGAAATCTAAAAATCGCGTTCAACCACGGTCACAGTAGAGAGGGGTGTACCCTTGAAAGATTTTGAATATGTAGCGCCCAGAACGCTGCGCGAGGCAGTGGCCTCGATGGCGGAAAAAGGCGACAAAGCGCGGGCCCTGGCCGGCGGCACCGATTTGATCGTGCAAATGCGGATCAAACGCCACCAGCCCGATCGCGTTGTCGATGTCAAATTTGTTCCAGAACTCAACGAATTATCCTACGGACCTCGCCGCGGTCTGGTCATTGGCGCGGCGGTGCCCTGCCACCGCATCTACGGCGACTCCGAGGTAGTGGAGCGCTACCCCGGTCTGGTCGATTCTGCCTCTATTATTGGCGGTATCCAGATTCAGGGGCGGGCTACCATCGGTGGCAATTTGTGCAATTCTACCCCCAGCGCCGATACCATTCCGGCGCTGATCGCCTATAGCGCCAAGTGCGAGATTGTCGGTCCCAACGGCAAACGCACGGTGCCAGCGGAAGATTTTTGCACCGGTCCCGGGCAAAATGTGTTGCAGCCGGGCGAATTGCTGGTGGCGTTGCACATTCCGCCGTCGCGCAAAAATACCGGGGCGCACTATCTGCGCTTTATTCCGCGCAACGAAATGGACATCGCCGTAGTGGGCGTTGGCGCTTTTGTCGAATTGGCCAATCGCCGCAAGGAATTCAAGCAGGTGCGCATCGCCTTGGCCTCAGTGGCCCCGACGCCGGTCTTTGCCCGCCAGGCCAGCGACTTGCTGGTGGGCCGCGAGGTCAACGACGAGGCCATTGCCGAAGTGGCCGAAGCGGCCAAAGCCGCCGCCAAACCCATTTCGGATATGCGCGGCACAGCCGAATACCGCATCCACTTGGTGGGTGTGTTGACCAAGCGCGCCCTCAATGGCGCCGTCAGTCGGGCGCGCGGTGAATTTGTGGCCAATGCCGTACAGGAAGCAGCCGGTTAAACGCAGAGCGACAACAGCTAATTATACGGAGCAAAAAAGATGAGCAAGGTTCACATACAGACCAAGATCAACGGAGAAGAGGTCGAGTTTCTCTGCGAGCCGCGCCAGAGCCTTTTGGAGATCCTGCGCGAGGGATTGGGTTTCACCGGCACCAAGGAAGGTTGCAACGACGGCAATTGCGGTGCTTGTAGCTGCACGGTCGACGGCGTGCTGATCGATTCCTGCTTAATGCTGGCGGTGGAAGCCGAGGGCAAGGAGATCGCTACGGTTGAGGGTTTGGCCAGCTCCGAGGGGCTGCACCCAGTGCAGCAGAAGTTCCTCGAGCATGCCGCCCTGCAATGCGGTATCTGCACGCCGGGTTTTTTGGTGGCAGCCAAGGCCTTGATCGACCACAACCCCGATCCCAGCGAACACGAGGTGCGCCACTGGCTGGCCGGCAATCTATGCCGCTGCACCGGCTACGATAAAATCGTGCGCGCCGTAATCGACGCCGCTCAGGAAGTACGCGCTAGCGCCTGATTTTCTCCAACCCGTAAGAGGAGGCAACTCCCATGGTCGATAAGAACGGCAATTACAAAGTTATAGGTACTCGTCCCATCCGCCACGACGGCACGGAGAAGGTTACGGGCCAGGCCATCTACGGCGGCGACACGCGTTTTCCGGGCATGCTCTACGGCCACGTATTGCGCAGTCCGCACGCTCATGCCCGGGTCAAATCTATCGACACCAGCAAGGCCGAGGCTTTAGAGGGCGTGCGCGCCGTGGTTACCGGCGCCGACTTCCCACCCACCACAGCCGACGATATGATCGACTTGGGTGAGGGGCCGACCAGCCTCAAAAGTATGAGGGGCAATGTGCTGGCCTTGGATAAGGTGTTCTACAAAGGCCACGCCGTGGCTGGGGTGGCAGCGATCAATGCTCACATTGCCGACGAGGCCATTGCGCTCATCGAGGTGGAGTACGAAGTGCTGCCGCCGGTGTTGGATGTGCGTCAGGCCATGGAAGACAATGCGACCCTGCTGCACGAAAATATGACGACCACGGCTTTTGGCGAGGATACCGGCAAGAAGAGCAATGTATCGCTGCACCTCAACCACGTGCTGGGCGATCCCGATGCCGCCTTTGCGAGCGCCGCCGTGGTGGTCGAGCGCGAATTCACCACCGCCACAGTACACCAGGGTTATATCGAGCCGCAAAATGCCACGGCCATGTGGAAGACAGATGGCCATCTCACGGTGTGGACCAGCACCCAGGGGGCATTTACTACTCAGAAACAATTGGGCGCGGTACTCGACCATCCCATTTCCAAAACCAAGGTGGTGCCACAGGAAATCGGCGGCGGTTTCGGTGGCAAGATTCCCGTTTATCTGGAGCCAGTGGCGGCCTTGCTGTCGCGCAAGACCAATAAGCCGGTCAAGCTCATCATGACCCGGGCCGACGTTTTTGAGGGCACGGGGCCGACGCCGGGTTCGTATGTGCGCGTTAAATTGGGCGCCAATAAAGACGGCAAACTGGTGGCCGGCGAGGCTTATATGGCCTTTGAGTCGGGGGGGTATCCTGGCTCGCCTATGCCCTGTGGCGTCATGTGTGTTTTTGGTTGTTACGAGATTCCCAATGGCCGCATCGACGGCTTCGACGTGGTGGTCAATAAACCGCGCAGCTTCGCCTACCGAGCGCCGTGCTCGACCCAGGTGGCCTTGGCTACCGAGACGGTGATGGACGAAATTGCCGAGCAATTGGGCCTCGACCGTCTGCAATTTCGCCTCGACAACATCGCTGCAGAGGGTACTCGTCGCGTCGACGGCATGGTTTATCCACGCATTGGCGCGCGCGAGACTTTGGAAGCCATTCGCGACAGCGAACACTGGCAGGCGGCGCTGACAGGTGATAACCAGGGCCGCGGCATTTCTATTGGCTATTGGTTTAATGTGGGACTTAAGTCTGCTGTTACTGCCAGCGTCAATAAGGACGGTACCGTCAATTTGGTGGAAGGTTCGACCGACATTGGCGGCTCGCGCACTTCAATCGCCATGCAATTTGCCGAAGTGGTAGGACTGGCAGCCGAAGACATCAACCCGCAAGTGGGCGATACCAGTTCCATTGGTTATACCGACGTGACCGGCGGCAGTAGGACGACCTACGCTACCGGTTGGGCCGCCTACGAAGCGGCCCACGATGTTATCCGTCAGATGCGTGAGCGCGCTGCCAAGTTGTGGGAGTGCGAGGACGACCAGGTGGAGTTCGACGACGGCATTTTTCGCCACAGCGGCGATGCGGCCAAGAAATATAACTTCAAAGAGTTGGCCAACGAGTTGGACGAGACCGGCGGACCGGTGGTGGGCAATGGTACAGTGGATCCGGCTTCGGGTGTGGGTGGTTCTTTTGCCGCCAATATCGCCGACGTAGAAGTGGATCTCGAGACCGGCAAGGTTGGCATCGCGCGTTTCACCGTGGTGCAGGACGCCGGCAAGGCCATCCACCCCAGCTATGTCGAAGGGCAAATGCAGGGTGGTTCGGTGCAGGGCATCGGCTGGGCCCTCAACGAGGAATACTTCTACACCGACGACGGCAATATGGCCAATTCGACTTTCCTCGACTATCGCATCCCCACGGCGCTGGACTTGCCGATGATCGAGCCGATCATTGTCGAAGTGCCCAATCCAGGCCATCCTTTTGGGGTGCGCGGGGTGGGCGAGGCCAATATTGCGCCGCCGCCGGCGGCTATTGCCAACGCCATCTACCAGGCTGTGGGCGTGCGCCTACGCGAGTTGCCGATGCGGCCCGAGCGGGTGGTGGCGGCCTTGCAGGCTCAGGCGGCGGGAGGGTAGATTACCGTGCCGATGGTATGGGTCCCATCGCTCATGCAGAAGCTGACCGACGGTCAGGCCCATGTCGAAGTCGAAGGGGAGACGGTGCGCCAGGTGATCGAGAATCTCGATGCGGCTTTTCCCGGCTTCAAGGCGCGCGTCTGCGATGAAAATGATCGTCTGCGCCACGATGTAGCTGTCGCAGTCGACGGCGAGGTTTCCAGCGAAGGCATGCGTCGCAAGGTTAAGCCAGACAGCGAGGTGAATTTTTTGCCAGCGTTGGCTGGGGGCTGACCCATACAGTAATTATTTTTTGCGGGGCTTGGTTGCAGCAAATGCAGCCGAGCCCTTTTTTGTACGGATCCTAGTGCCAAAATGGCCGAAGTGACCCTGCAAGTTTTGCACAAATCGGTCAAATTTTCCACTTAATGGTGTGTCTCAATTAAGTGGTGTTTTCGTATCATATTGTATTTTATTGATTTAAATATAAATAATAGCTATTGGCACGCCTTTTGCGATATATAAAATCAAACACCCCTATAGATGGCAAATTTGCAGCATCGAAAATTTTGCAAGTTGTTGTTAAAATTCAAACAAGTTTAGAATCAAGGGCAACAGGAAACGGGCGGGGGTGAGGATGACCTGAAGCGGAGGTGCAAATGCTGCACTTCAGTACTGCGCCGTAAAGGTAGGAAATTCGGGCCCAGATCCTGTGAGAATGCAAAAAATGCATACCTTGATTGACGAGGAGAGGGTAGATATGGAAACATTATTTCACGATCAAGAGAGCCTACTCAGGATACTGGAAGGTGTTGATGAAACGCCGGTAGTCGAAGATAGGGCTCCCGAGCTTTTAGATATAGAATTGAAGCAGCAGATCGATGTGCTGCTGCAGTCACTCGACGCGCAGGAGTTTGCCGTTATGCAACAGCATTTCGGGCTCGACGGCGGGCCGCCATTGTCGCTGCAAGAGTTGGGGGCACGTCTAGGGTTAGACGAGGCGGAGGTCGATGAGGTGCGGGTGCGCGCATTGAATAAATTGCGCGAGCCAGAGCGTTACCAGATTGTGGCGTCTTTGTTGCAGGAGAGTCAAGCGGCCTAAAAAGAACAAAGAAGTTTTGAGTAAGCCGGAGTGTAATTGCACTGCGGCTTTTTTTTGTGCTATTATTTGCGGGAAGTAATCTTAAAGCTGCGTTGTTCTTCACCGAGTAGGGCGGTGACGCGGAAGGAATCTTCGCTGTAGGAGCCAAAAAGGCCACGACCGCCATCTATGTGGAAGAGGGGGCCGGTGTCGGCATCGTTGCCCGAGTCGCCGTTAAAGCGGGTGGTGAAGTAGTCAAAGTAATTCTGGTCGACTGATTGGAGATGGATCTTGTAATCACCTTCAAAACGCACACCTAACCACCAATAATCGCTGCGCAAGGTATCGGCCGGGACCCAGAAATCGACAAAGCTGTGGTCGAAAAGGGTATCGCGCCGTTTGCGCCACTTCTTGCCCTCAGTCCAGTCCTTAGCGTCGATTTCCTCCCATTCTTCGCGGTGGCGATCTCGCAGGTAGCGGATGGGGGTACCGTCGTCGCGCGTCAGTGAGAGGTGGGTAATAAAAAAAGCTTCGAGGTCCTGGATCTGGCTGTCCAGGGTGGTGAGAGAATCTTCGCTGACTTGGCCCTCCAGCAGTGCGCGCTGCTCGAGCAGGCGGTCCAAATCGCCGGTGAGAGGTTCTATGGATATGGGTAGGGTGTTTATTTCTACTGCTTCGATGATGATGACGTAGCCGGCGGCATCGGGGCTTTGGTCCCAGTGGAATTCACCGGGGTGGTTCAAATCGCCAAAGAGGTCGGCGTAGGACTGGAAGTAGACTATGGTGTCGGCACTGACCTCGGTGACTGCGGCGCGGGTGGGTACAGTGGTGCGGGCGCGCAATTGGCGTTGATCCACCGCGGCGGTCAATTCGTAGGTCTTGCCTTCCTCTACCGGCATGGTGGCAGCGGCGATGCGGTAGATGCCGGGGCGTTGGGCGTCTTCGGAGAGCGCGAATGTTTGGTCGTCGACAACGATTTCGACCTCGGCACCACTGACGGAGTCAACCAGACTTTCGTAATAGCTTTGCGGCGGCAAGGTCTGCATGATCAAGACCTCGGTATCGGCCCCTGGTTGCAGCAGAGCTTGGACGATCAGCATGGGTTCCGGGTCGTCGATCTGGGCCGGGTTGCTGCAGCTTTGCCAGGCGAGGCCGACGGCGAGGATAAGCAGTAGAGTATACCTGGACATGGTCGTAGCGCTCCTAGAAAGTGAAGTCAATGCCGATACTGGGTAGGATTGGCAGCATCGGGATTTCCTGGCGCTTGGCGGGTTTGCGCTCCCGGGGTTTGCCGTCATCCCAGAAGTAATTAAAGATATTTTTGTGATTGGTGAGATTGATGATTTGCAACGATAGCTTCATGCCCCAGGTCTTGAACTTAAAATTGCGGTGTAGCGCGACGTCGAAGCGCTGGTAAGAAGGCGTGCGCAAGCCGTTGAGTGGCCCGCGCTCGTCAAAATTGAAGCGGGCGCCCGAGGGTGTTTCGATTTCGCCGCGGCCCAGGATTTGGGTGTAGGGCTGGCCGGTGGCGTAGGCGGTTCGCGAATTGAGCGACCACTTGTCCCTAAACTGCCAGGCGTGGATTAGATTGACGGTGAAGCTGCGGTCAAATTTTGATTTAAAGCTTTGTTCGACGCCGTTGTCGTCCAGATTCAGTCCATCGATAGTGCGCTCGCTTAGACCGGTGGACAAAGAGAGCCAGCCGCTGTGTTTGCCGGCGCGTTTTTTGATTAGCACGTCAAAGCCGTAGGCGCGGCCGTCGCCGCGGCGGATGATGTCGCCAATCTCGGTGCTGTTCTGTTCGTCGTAGTTGATCTCGTACAGTTTTTCATAATCTTTGTAATAAACTTCAGCGTCGATATCGAGGTCGGCCCAGCGCGTTTCGATTCCGGCAATGTAGTGTATCGAGGCGCTGGGTGCGGCGGTGGTGTCGGCCAGGGCCCAGATGTTAGAGAGCAGGGAAATACCCTGAAATTCGCGGCTGAGGCGGAAGATGTATTGGTGGTAGCGGCCGACGGCGCCCTTGAGGTAGGTGTCGGCGTCTAGTCGGTAGCGGGCGGCCAGACGCGGCGAGAAGCCGGTGTAGTCGCCGTTGCTGAAGTGGTTAAAGCGCAGCCCGGGTTGCAGTGTCAGGCGGCGGTTGACGGTCCAATTGTCCTGGGCATAAACGGCGTTGTGGAAGGCTTCCACATCGACATTGACCCAGGTCTGGTTGGACTCGCCAAAATTGTAATCCATCGACATGCGCTTGATCAGCAGGCCCACTTCCATAGTATGGGTGGTGTTGGGAAAATAACTCACGTCCCCTTTAAAAGAAATATCGGTCAGACGGTTGTTTTCTAGCAGGCGCACGTCTTCGGTTTCAAATGCGGTAGCGGCCTTAAAACGCGAGCCGGTGATTAAGAAATTGCCAAAGAGATTGCTGTCGAAGAGGTGGGTCCATTTGGAACTGACGGTGCGGTTGCCCCATTCCAGATCGAAACCGAATTCGTCGAAGCGGTAGATCAGGTTGTCCTGGCCGGTGTAGGCGGCCAAGGTGAACTGGTCGTTGTGGGAGAGTACCTGGTGCGTTTTGCCTTGCAGGTCAAAGAAATTGTAGGTGAAGGCCTTGGCGTCGAGGGCATCCTTGGCAACGGAGAGCAGGGGGTCGAGGTGGGTGCGTCGCCCCGAGACGAGCCAGGAGCCCTTGCCGGCCGGTCCTTGCAATGTCAGGCGCGAAGCGAAGAAGCTGGCGCCGCCACTGCCTTCAAATTCTTCTTTATTGCCCTCGTCGGTAATGACGTTGAGCACGGAGGAGAGCCGCCCCCCGTAGCGGGCGGGATAGCCGCCGCGCAAAAGCTCGGTGCTCTTGGCCGCATCTGCCGGAAAGGTACTGAAGAGGCCGAAGAGGTGCGAGGCGTTGTACACATCGCTGCCGTCGAGGAGGATGAGATTTTGGTCGGGTGTACCACCGCGCACGTAGAGGCCGACGGAAAAATCTGACAGCGCAGCGACCCCGGGCAGGGTCTGGATGGTGCGGATGGGGTCGGCTTCGATGGCAGCGGGCGCCGTCTTGAGTTCGGCTACTTGCAGGACGGTGCGCCCCGGGCTGATATCGAAGCTCTCTACTTGGTCGCGTTTGGCCGTGACTACGGCGGCGGCCACGGCGATGGCTTCTGCGTTTAAGGGAATATTGACGACGAGGTCGTCCTGATCCAGCTCGATTTCTTTTTCAAAGGGGGCGTAGCCAATCATCGAAGCCACCAGGGTATAAGTCCCTGGAGAAACATTGGCGATGGCGTAGTAGCCGCTTTCGTTGGTAGTGCCGCCCCAATTGCTCTTGTGCAGGTAGACGCTGGCAAAGGGCAGGCTTTCGCCGTTGCTGGCGTCGTGCACAAAACCGCTGATGTGAGCTGCGTGCAACGGCGAGAGCGCGGTGAGTATCAGCAAGAGAGGGGCGAGCCATGCTTTCATAGGATTGTACTTAGCGTTCTCCGGTGGAGCCGAAGCCGCCGCTGCCGCGCGCTGTATCGTCTAAGGTTTCAACTTCGACCAGTTCGGCGCGGGTCACCGGGGCAAAGAGTAATTGGGCGATGCGATCGCCCGCTTCAATGCGCTGATCCTCCTGTGATAGGTTGATCAGAATGACACCCACATCGCCGCGGTAGTCGGCGTCGATGGTACCCGGGGCGTTGAGCACCGTGAGGCCGCGCTTGAGTGCCAGGCCGCTGCGCGGGCGCACCTGGCCCTCGTATCCGGGAGGAATTTCTAGGCGCAAGCCGCTGGGGATGAGGACGCGTTGACCCGGTTTGAGCACCACCGCCTCGTCTAGGTGGGCGCGCAGGTCCATGCCGGCGCTGTCGGCAGTTTCATAGGCGGGCAGCGCCTGGTCGGTGTCGTTAAGGACGTGGACGCGTATAGTTTGCGGCAAGAATGTTCTCCCGATGGTGGTTCAGGTTAAACATCTAAAAGACAGAAAAGTGTCACTGGCGCGATTCATCTTGTTGACTGTAATTCGCTTCCCAACGCTCTTGCAAAGCGCGCAGATATACCGATCCCAGCGTGTAGAAGACGGTCAGGAAGAAGCTCATGATGCCGCCGATAAAGGAAATGAGCAGGCGTCGAGGCCGGGCCTTTTTTTCTGGCACCATCGCTTCGTCCAATACTTGTACGGTCGAAGTGGTATTATTGGATTCGATAAGAGATTCGGCCTCCTGCTGCAAGAGCATGCGGATTAGGGCACTCTGCACCGCCACATCTTTTTCGATGAGGGCATATTCCTGGGCAACTTTGGGGATTTCGCGCAGGGGTAGGAAGAGGTTTTCCCTCAGTTTTAATTCGAGATTGGCCGGCACTGTTGTGATGTTCTCATCCGTTTCTTTCTGACCGTCGCGCAGGATGACCAGCGCCTGCTGCCACAAGATGCTTTCGCGCTCAATCTTTTTGACTTCAGAGTGGTCGGCGGTGAAGCCGGCGGCCAGCAGGCTGAGCCGCTGGATCTCCAATTCCATGGTGAAGGTCTGCATATCGGCAGCTGCGCGGATCACCGCGCGCGCCTGGTCTTCGAGGGATATGGCGTTGTGACCGGCCTGGAACTGCTGCAGGCGGTCCATTTCCTCTTCGAGCTTGATTTCCTCCTTGCTCTTGAGTTTGCGGATGAAATCGTAGCGCTCTTTAGCCGTATTGCGTGCGAAGCGTTTGTTGGTGGTGTCGAGCAAGGCGACGTAGCGGTTGGTCATGGCGGCGGCGCGCTGCGGCGATTCGTCTAAGACGGTAATGATGATAGTGCCCTGTTCGCTCTTGCTGATCGTAGTTTGCCCTTCGATGGTTTCGAGGGCATCGGTCATCGTTTTCGCTTCGTAGACTTGCATGAGATCGAATTCTTCGACCATCGTGCGGCGCACTCGTTCGCTCTTCAGGACGGCGACGTAGATATCGGCCGGCGTGCCTTTTTCGCCCAGACGCAGAGAGGGGATGGGCAGGCTGCCAATCAGATCGGCAAAACCGAAGCCCTTTTTCTGATCCTGGGGCGGCAGCAGTTGGACGGTGGCCTCGTACTCTTTGGGCAGCAGAAAACTGAAGGCCAGGGCGATTGCAGACAAGAGCAGGGTAGAAACGACGATTAGGCGTTTGTTGGCATTGAGTGCGGCCAGCAAGTCGAGAATATTGACATCTTTCTTATTCATGTTCATCTACAGAACTCCTGAATTTCCGCGAGATACTGGTTAGATGGACCGCACCACCACGATAATGGTCAGCGCCTCCGCTACTGTGCGCATAGTCGACTGAGTGAAGCGCCACCAGTCGAAGTACTCTTCTTGCGGCACCCAGATTTCGTCGCCTTCTTCGACGACGGTTTTCCTCTTGAGCGGTTCGCGCAGGCCCGTGCTGGCGCGGATGAGGCGGGAGCTGCCCTTATCGGCCTCCCAGGTGTAACCGCCGACCCAGTCGAGGTAAAACCCCACGTTGCGGCCTTCTTTATAATCGACCAGCCCGGGTTTTATCACCTGGCCGGTGATGCTGACGGTGCGGCGTTTTCTGGGGATGAAAATAACATCGCCACCTTCGAGCAAGATATCCTGGGTGAGATCTTGCTCCTGAATTAGGCGTTTGAAATCCATGGCCACGCGACCGCGCTCTTCGCGGGCCTTGGTCTTGAGATAGGCCCGTTCTTCCGGATCCATATCGTCCATGCCGCCGGTTTGCTGCAGTGCCTGCAGGCGGATGAGTTCCGAATCTTTTATCGCCCGGTATTTGACGCGAATCAGTTTGGCCTGGGTCAGCCAGGCATTGTCGGTGAGGCCGCCCGCTTTTTCCAGCAGATCCTGCGAAGTCGTCACCCCTTCGATGATGCGGTAGCGGCCGCTGTATCTGACTTCTCCGTGGACGTGTACCGAAGGCATGAGTTGCCAGTCGGCGCGAAAGCGAACGAAGATCATGTCGGCGGCTGCGACCGGAACATCGCGGACATCGTCGAAGGTGACCTCTTGGCCGGGTTTGGCCAGGTCGACCATTTTGATGATATCAGTCGTTTTGCCATCCTCTTGAAAACGCCAGATCTCGCCCTTCTGCAGATAAGCGTCGGTCTGTAAACCACCCGCCAGAGCGGCTATATCGCCAAAGGTATCACCCGGGCGATATTCCTGTTCCCCCTCCAGGTTGACAGCGCCGTAGATGAAGAGAGTTTGCTCGCGCAAGGGCGCATGAACGGCGTCGCCCATGCGTATATAGGGGTTGAAGTCGAGGTCGCCGGTGGCTCGGAACATTTGCAGGTCGACGATTTCCTCGCTGCCGTCCTTGTGAGTGATGCGAATAGCGCGTTGGCTGGGCGGGCCGGTTTGGGCGGCGAAATTGCCGGCTTTCTCGATCAGGTCGGAGAGACGAGTCATGGGATGGATGATATGGCTGCCCTCCTTGCCCACGGCGCCGGTGATGTACACAGTGTAGAAACGCATGCTCGCCAGCGTTATGGCGATGTCCACCTTGCGATACTTGACTGCAGCGGCTTCGAGTAGGACAGTCTTGGCCTCGTTTAGGGTTTTGCCAAAGAGGTAGAATTCGCCTACAGTGGGTACCAGGATCCGGCCCTCGGGATTGACCTCGAGTTGGTAATCGCGGTTCCACTCGCCAAAGATATAGAGTTGGAGAATGTCTCCAGGACCTACGATATAGGTCGCGGGGTCGATCTCGCGGTCCTGGCTGAAACGCGTGCGGGGCACCTCTTCGCCGGCGGGCAGGCGCACGCGCCCGGTGGTTTCCTGCTGGATCGGGACCCGGAGATTGGTGCCGGGTATTTTCTGCATATCCTCTTCTTCCAACTCGCTCGCCCGCACCAAATTCTCGAGTTCTTCTTCCTCCTCCTGGGCCAGCGCCGGGGTGAAGAGGTAAGCCGATCCCAGCAGTAGAGCCGCGAGGAAGCGATATGTCAGTAAGTGCATCCTTTCCTCCTAATGTGCAAGTTCAGCGTTGTGCGTATTGACGTCGATAGTAGTTTTGATAATCTTCGCTCGCCTTTATGGCGCGCCACCAATTCTGGTTGTCCATGTACCAATCGATGGTGCGCTGCATGGCGGTGCGGAAGTCGCATTGCGGCTTCCAGCCCAGGGCGCGGATCTTGCTCGAATCGAGGGCGTAGCGCTGGTCGTGGCCTTTGCGGTCCTCGACAAATTCGATCAAGCTTTCGGGTTTATCCAGGTGTTGCAAGATGACCTGGGTCACTGCCAGGCCGGTGGCGTCGTTTTCGCCGCCGACATTGTAGACCTCGCCGACGACTCCCTGGTGCAGGACTAGGTCGATGGCGCGGCAGTGGTCTTCCACGTAGAGGTGGTCGCGCACTTGCGAGCCGTCGCCGTAGACGGGCAGGGGCAGGTTATCGATGGCATTGGTGACGTAGAGGGGCACGCGCTTTTCGGGGTATTGGTAAGGGCCAATATTGTTGGAACAGCGCGTGGTGAGGACGGGCACGTTGTGGGTGATGTGGGAGGCGCGCACCAGCAATTCGGCGCTGGCTTTGCTGGCCGAATAAGCGCTGCGCGGTTCCAGTGGCCAGTCTTCGGTCCAGGCTCCTTGGTCGATGCTGCCGTAGACTTCGTCGGTGCTGACCTGAAAAAAACGCTCCACGCCGTGGCGCTGGGCGCTTTCCAAAAGCACGTAGGTCCCCTGTATATTGGTCTGCACAAATTCGGCGCCGCCCATGATGCTGCGGTCGACATGGCTTTCGGCGGCGAAGTTGACCACGGCATCGGCTTCTTCGACCAGGGGATCGACTATTGTTTGGTCGCAGATATCGCCCTGGACAAAGCGGTAGCGCAGGCCGTTGGCGACCTCGGCCAGATTGGCGGGGTTGCCGGCGTAGGTCAATTTGTCCAGGTTGACGACGCGATAGTCGTAATGGGCCAGCAGGTAGCGGATGAAATTGCTGCCAATGAAACCACAGCCGCCGGTGATCAAAAGGGTTTTCATAAGGGTGTTTCGGCGGAAAAGGCGAGGCGGCCCTGTTGGGTGTTGCGGCCGATCAATTCTTTGAGGCCAGACTCAGAGATGGGCACTTCGCCATCTCTGAGTCTGGCAATGCGCGCTTCATCTATATCGAGGCAGAGGACGGCATTGCCAAAGTCGGACAGGCACGCACCGGTCACCAAACCAACGTAGCCGGTACCCATAACGCAGATTCGCCGCATAGTGCAGGTTCTCCGTACTTAGGTTTTAAGGAGGTGTGGGGCGAGAGACAATTGATTTGGACACCAAGCAAAAAAGCGGGAAAAGACAGAGTTTTTAATAAATTTAACTCATTGTCTGATATAAGTTTTACGAGAGCTTAAGGATAACAGTTTGGAGCAAAAATGTCAAGTTGGTAGGCGTTGCCATTGCGCCTTGTGCTAGGAGTGCTAATACTTTTCCCAATCCGTTTAATCTGAACCCAAATAACGAGAAAAATTGGCGTTAGTACGTTCGGCCAGTTCTTGTAATGACCAGCCCTTCAACTCAGTCAATTTTTCGGCTACCTGGCGGGTGCGGGCGGGATGGCCGTCGCTGCCGCCGATAGGGACGGGCGCATCGGTTTCGAGCAGAAGGAGGTTGTCGGCGATGGTTAGAGCGATTTCCTGGGTTTGGGGATTTTCCAGGACAGTGGGGCCAACGGAGACGTAAATGCCCGCTTCGTTGCAAGTGTGGATCAGTTTCTTAGATTGGGTAAACCAGTGTAATTGGGCGTTGAGGCCGGTCTTTTGTCGGAAGGCGATCGCTCTTTCCATGGTTTGGCGCAAGCAGCGGCGCGAGTGCAAATTGACCGGTTTGCTATGGGCTGCGGCCAACTCGAATTGGGCGGTTAGAATTTCGTCCTGCAGCGCTTGTTGGGTGGGTGTGGTGGCCCATTTATGATCGAGGCCGACTTCGCCCACTTGGTCGGCCGCAGCGAGGTGGGTTTGCAGGAAATTGAGGCCGGCGTCGATGTCGGGGCGGGTGGCCTGAGTGAGCCACGCCGGATGGAGACCCAAACCGGCTAGGACGCGGTCGGGGTGGCAGCGTTTGAGGGCCAGGGCGGCGGCCATAGAGGCAGGGTTCTCACTGACGGCGACGATGCGATCAACGCCGTGGTCAGCAGCTTCTTGGATGGTGGCAGCCGCATCGGCAAATTGGTCGAGGTGGCAGTGGTGCTCGACGAGCATGGGGTCAGATCGTTAGGCCTGCCGTCTCGTCAAAGCCGAGCATCAGGTTGAGGCATTGTACTGCGTTGCCCGAGGCGCCCTTGCCCAGATTGTCGAGACGGCCGACTAGGACAACGCCTTGCTCTGGGTTGCCAAAGGCGCAGAGATCGACGCGATTGGTGAAATTGCAAGAGGCCTGGTCCACAAAGGCGCCGGGGGGCCACAATTCGCTCTCGTCTGTGGGTTGCCCAACAGAGACAAAAGGGGCGTCCTGGTAATAGGCATTCCACGTCTGGTAGATCTGCTCGACGGCGTCTGCGCCGGGTAGGTAGCGGGCTGGTATGGGGGTGCTGACTAACATGCCGCAGAAAGTGTGGTCCACCGAGGGCACAAAGAGCGGTGCTTGGGCCGTGAGGCTAAAATGCTGCATTTCTGCCACGTGTTTGTGGGCTGTGCCCAGATTGTAGAGCCGCAGCGCGATATCGTTGGACTGCTGGTGATTTTCGATCATCTTGCGGCCACCGCCAGAATAGCCGGAGACGGCGTTGACGGTCAGCGGCGTGGAGGCGTCGAGTAGGCCGGCCTCGATTAAAGGGCGCACGGCGAGAATGAAACCGACGGGGTAACAACCGGTATTGGCCACTCGCGGTGCGGTGCGGATGGCCTCTTTCTGCCCTGGGCTCAGTTCGGGCAGACCGTAAACCCAACCGGGGTCGACCCGGCGCGCGGTGCTGGTATCGATGATGCGAGTGCGGTCCTGGTCGATCAGGGCGATAGCTTCGGCCGCAGCGTCGTCTGGCAGGCAGAGGATAGCCAGGTCGGCGCGGTTGAGAAAGTCGGCCCGCACGGCCGCGTCCTTGCGGGATGTTTCGGGTATGAGCAGCAATTCGATATCTTGGCGCGGGTCGAGCATGTCGCGGATGCGCAGCCCTGTGGTGCCTTGCTGGCCGTCGATGTAGATTTTAGGTTTGTCCATAGCAATTCATCTAAAAGTAATATTTATTTATATTATTAAATAAATATAATATAAAGTGTGGTTCTGTCAATATGAACGAGGTAACACGATTAAATGGGGGATGGATCTATAACGACCGAGTGGGAAGAGATATCGCGGGCATTGCCGTGTTGGAATTTTATACCCGCCGCTACCCGCATTCGTCGCGCCAGCAATGGGGCGAACGCATTGCCGCTGGTCAGGTAAAAGTAGACGATGCCGAGGCCAGCGCCGAGACCCTATTGCGAGCGGGTCAACTGCTGAGCTATCAGCGGCCGCCCTGGCGCGAGCCCGAGGTGCCGTGCGATTTTACCATACTGTGTGAAGACGCCGACTTTATTGCCGTCGACAAACCCGCTGGCCTGCCGGTATTACCGGGTGGCGGATTTCTCGAACACACGCTCTTACATATGGTGCGACAGCGTTACGCAGACCAGCCGGCGCCAGTTCATCGCTTGGGGCGGGGCACATCTGGGGTAATGCTTTTTGCGCGCTCGCCTAGGGCGCGACGCGCCCTGTCGGCCGATATGCGCAGCGGGCGTTTGCGCAAAACATATAGGGCGCTGGTGCAAGGTAGCGGCATGTCCGACGAGTTTGTCGTTGAGACGCCTATTGGCAAGGTGGATCATCCCCATCTGGGTTATGTGTACGCCGCTACTCCAGAGGGCAAAGCGGCGCGCAGCGAATGTCGGGTGGTGGAGCGTCGTCTCGCCGCTGCACAGACTTTGCTGGAGGTCGACATTCCCACTGGGCGGCCACACCAGATTCGCATTCACCTAGCGGCGGCGGGTTATCCGCTGGTGGGAGATCTGCTCTATACAGTAGGGGGGAGCCCCTTGGTCGCAACGGACGCGGCGCGCCCGCCTTTGCCAGGGGATTGTGGTTACCATCTGCACGCTTTACAAATTTGCTTCTTCCACCCTACTTCTGGGCTTCTATTGACGGTTGCCAGTCCGCCCGCCGGTGTCCTGTGTACTACTCTGGATCAGGCGCCGAGTAGCTAGAAGAGGTCCCGTTCAGCCCCAGCTTTCCTGCTTGATCTGTTTTTTGTCGAGTCCGTGTTGTCGCAGCATTTCGACCATGTTCTCGGTAAATCTGGGCGTTGGTTCTTTGCCTTCTTCCCTGGCCGCCTTGCGTTCGTGCGGGGTGATGCCCGGGCCGCAGGTGAAGACGAAGGTATTGGTGGGATCGGGAATGACTTCGGTGAGTAGTTCGGGAGAGATGCGTCCCTTGCGGGCGTTGCGGATGGCCGCCGGGTCCTGGCGGGTGATACAGTGGATGACATCAAATTTATCTGGGTACTGCCGATGCAAATTCTCGAATTCGTCGTAGTAGATGATGTCTTGGCGGGTTTTGTTGCTGTAGAGCAGGGTATGTTTGAGTCCATCGTTGCGGCGCAGGCTGTCCTTGATGATGCCCAGGTTGGGCACGCTGCCGCTGCCGGCGCACAGGTGTACGATATTGTCCGTCTGGTTAGTAATATCGTCGGACAGGGTGTAGGCGCCGGTAAAACCCTTGATCGTCATGGTGGAACCTACCGGGGTGTGGTAGGTGAGTAAGGACGAGAGCAGCGGCGGGTAGGGCGTTTCGCCGCTGTGGTAGCGCTCCTCTTTGATGGTGATGGCCACATGGGGTTCGTGCGGCGCCGAGGCTAGGGAATAGGCTCGCGGTTTTTCCTTCTGGCCTTTGACATCTTCCAGGTAGGCGGTGAAATGCTCCAGCTGGGAAAATTGGTGTGGGTCGATGGTGCAAAAATGTCCTGCTCTGTAGTCAAACGGCTCGTCGCTAGCGAAGAAGAGGGTGGTAGTGTCGGGCGTGTCGCGGCGGGTTTGGGCGACGACCACTTCCATTTCTTGGACTCGGCGCTTGGGCGGACTTTTTGCAGCGGATTCGGTTGTGGTCATATTTGTTTACTGCCCTTTTTTTTTGTCTAGATATTCCTGCATTTTGGTTACTAAGGTGTGATCGTCGGCGCTGGCTTGAACCAAATCGGCGAAGGCTTCAGCCGACATCTCCGCTTCCTCCAGGAAGCGCATGTCGGCCGCTCACGGGAAAACATAATCGCCGATGCGGCCTCCCTCTCTAGCGCGCACCTTATCGGAGATGCGCGCCAGCCAGGCAATATTGCCGATGAGCATGTCGCGGGCGCGCGGTTTGAAATCGAGATGGTTGGTTTCGCTCATAATTGCTTCTCTCCAGAGTTAATAGTGTGGCTCAGCAAGTTTCTGAAGTGGGCAGTTGGCGCGGCCGTACTCAGATTTTGACTTAAGGCGCGAGCCAATTGCTGCATCCGACGTTGCGGTTGGCGCCAGCGTTGCAGCAAACGTGCATGCGGTGGCTGTTGTGGCGTTTCCAGGGCTTTGCTCAGTAAGGCTGCGGCGTTGAGGTGGAAGAGGATATGGTGGCTATCCAGAGCCAGGATGCGGTCGGCTGCATCGCCGCCGGCACAGCGGGCATACCATTTTGCGCTATTGGGGTTGACCAGGCTGTGAAAGCGGCCGTTCGGGTGCCCGCCTCCCAAACTGGTGAGGTACTGCACCAGGCGGCGTTCGGGCCAGTCCCAGCCGAGTTTGGCAAATTCGATGAAGCTGGGACGTCTAGTGGCGCGGTCGACGACGATATTGCGCGCATTGTAATCGATGCTGCCCAAACTGGGTGCAGTGGCGCCACTATGCTGCACAATGCGGTCTAGCAAATCGTGCAAGTCAGCCCTAGGAGCGCTGGCAGCGCTGGAGTTCAGCAGATAATCCAAACCACTATGTGCTTGCGCGCCGATGTGGTCAATGGTGGAGCGCAAATGTTTCAAGGTTGCCACTGGGTGGATGAGTGAATCCAGAACTTCTATATGTGTTGCTAGGGTGCGCTCGATTTGGCAGAAACCGCTTATGATGTGGCGGGCCAATGTCTGCAGTCCGGTCGCATTTTCTTGGCACATATCGTCGAGTGTGTGGTCGCCTCGGTATTCAAAAAAAATAAATTGCGTCTCGGGGTCAATGGCCAAAATACGCGGTACCGGACAAGCGGCGGCGAGGAGCAGATCCAGCACCTGTCTTTCGACGGCGAGCAGGTCGTGCGCCGTGCCTGCGGTGAGCCAACCGTGCGCTTGGTATTTGGCCACCTGTTTGCCGCCGTCGGCCAGGTTTATTTGCCATACACCCGCAGCCAATTCGACGATGTTTTGCAGCGCTGGGCCGCCGGGTAACAGAGCGGCGGTGCGCTGGCGTAGATAGGCCTCGGCTGTAGGAGGTGGGGAGGCGATGGGGGCGCAGAGGTTCACGAGACGTCGAAGAGGATGATTTGGGAGGTGAGTTTGCCGGCCTGGTTGTTGTACTCGGGATTTTCGTTCATGGCCAGGTGGAGGACGCCGTCGCGGTTGGCGATAAAATCGTGGCGGCTGCCCACGGCAAAAGGCACGCCGTCGCCGATGCGGGCAATGAGGGCGCCCACATTGGTCCCCGGCAGCAGATAACTCTCACCAGCGGGAAAATTGTAGAGACCGTCGGCCCCGCACCAGACGATCTGATTGCGCATGTCGGGCGACCAGGTTTCTTCGGTGTCGATGACCAGGCGCTGTCCTTGACTGATGCGGATGAGGCTGTCCTGCCAGGTAGAACTGGGGCGCACAGTACGTATTATAGTTAGGGCCATATTCTCATTCGTTTCGGTTTTTGTCTTTTTGGTAGATATTACGATATTGATGGAGCGAAAACGTGTCAAGGAAAGGAAAAAATAATATGGAAACGGCAACGCAGGGTTCGGATGTGTAATTGCTGCTCGAATGGTTGCAAACAGCGCGCTTGGGGTAGGCCGCATGGGTAGAGAGGGGGCAGCTCAACTGGAGAGTCACAAGGTCGCCCTACTGGGATTGGGGGTGGAAAAACGGGTCCTGGGGCAGTTTCTGCACGAGCGGGGGGTGCAATTCGCCGTCTGCGATGCGCGTTCAGAAGTGGCCACCGGGCAGGACTGGCACGCCAGCGTCAGCGCTTGGCACCTGGGTCCGGACTATTACGAGTATCTCGAGAATTACGAGCTGATTTTCCGCACGCCCGGCATCAGTATTCTGCATCCGCACCTGCGTCGGGCCCGGGCGGGCGGCAGCCAAATTTCGAGTCAGACCAAACTCTTCTTCGAACTCTCGCCCGCCCCTATTCTCGGCGTTACGGGTACCAAGGGCAAGGGAACGACGTCGGCGCTCATCACCGAGATTTTGCAGGAGGGCCTCTACCCACGGGTTTTTCTGGGGGGGAATATCGGCCTGCCGCCCATCGGTTTCCTGGACCAATTAAGACGCGACGATCTGGTGGTGCTGGAGTTGTCCAGCTTTCAATTGCAGGATCTGGATCGCAGTCCATATCTGGCTGTTGTGCTCAATGTGACCGAAGACCATCTGGACTACCATGCCGACCGCGACGAGTATATAGCGGCCAAGCAGCCCATTTGTGCCCATCAGCAAGAGGGGGATGTAGTCATTTACAATTGCGACTGTCCCCAGTCGAGACAATTGGCCGCAGCCAGTGCGGCGCCGCGGCACTTGGCTTTCAGTGTTTGCCAGGAGGTGGAGGCCGGTGTATGGTGCGACGGCGAATCGCTGTACTGGCGCTCGGCGCCCGGTGCTGATGCCCTGCGGCTCTGCGCCGTGGAGGAAGTGCGTTTGCCGGGGAAACACAACCTAGAGAATGTGGCGGCGGCGGTCGCGGCGGCGGCGGCGGTGGGCGCGACCAGCGTGCAGATTGTCGCCGCCATAAGGCATTTTAAGGGATTGGCACATCGCCTGGAAGACGTGGGCACTAGGGACGGGGTGCGCTATTACAACGATTCGTTGGCGACTACCCCAGAGGCGGCCGTGGCGGCGATCCAGGTTTTTGACGATCCGGTGATTCTCATCGCCGGCGGCTCGTCAAAAGGGGCCGATTTTACCGCTCTGGGCAGGGCCGTCGTCGAGCGCCAGGTCAGGGCGGTGATCTTGCTGGGGGAAGAGGCGGCGCGCATTGAGGTGGCCATTGTGGGCGGGGGCACCTACGCCGGCGAGATCGTGCGGGGATGTGCGGACATGGCTGCGGCTGTGGCTGCCGCGCGCAATCGGGCGCGCTCAGGCGATGTGGTGCTGCTGTCACCGGGATGTGCCAGTTTTGGCCTCTTCGCCGACTACAAGGACCGGGGAAGACAGTTTAAACGCCTGGCATTGGAATAGGCGTGAAAGCGCTTTTCTAAGCGCGCCTATTTGAGCAACATCATCTGTTTTGTTTGCACGAACTCTCCGGCCTGCATCCTGTAGAAGTAAGGACCGGCGGCCAGCCCCTTCGCATTAAAGGAAATTTGATAGGCTCCAGCCTGCATATGGGCGGCGATTAGGTTGGCGACGCGTTGTCCCAGGCTGGAATAGAGGTCGATGCGCACTCTGCTCGCCTGCGGCAGGGTAAATGCGATGACGGTCTCCGGGTTAAAAGGATTGGGATAGTTCTGTGCCAGCGCAATCGTTTGGGGCAGCGCTGTCTCATCGACTTCCTCGATGACCGTGATCACCTGATTGGCCGCGCCCGGCGTGCCTCTGGCCACCGAGGCGCCCCAATTTTCGGGTTGGGTATTGTCCAGGCCTGGCTGCAAGAGTGAGAGGGTAGATCCCTCGCCGTTGGCTTGGATTGGCCAGGGCGCATCGCCGTCATAATTCAGCGAGTCCACCAGCGCACCGGTGGCGTCGTACAGCCTTAGCAATTCGCCGCCGCGATTCAGACCAAAACCAAAATTGCCGATAAAATTTTCCACCTGCGGAAACGATTGGTGGAATTGGAAGGAATCGCGACACAGGACCAGAAAACCATCGGGGGCCAGGATTGTCTTGCCGGGAATAATATAGGGCCGCGTGTCTTCCCCGTCGTTAAAAACCCAACCAGAGACGTCGACCGGCACCTGATAGCCGTTGTAGAGTTCCACCCAATCTTCAGCAGCAAAATCATCCGAGGATCTATAGTTGATCTCGTTGATGACGATGCGGTTTAAATACAGATCATCGGTGGTAAAGTGGGCGGTCAATGAGACGTCGCCCTCCAGTCCGAGCAATGTCGATGCCGATTCTGGCTCCACTGTGCCGCTCCAGCCGGCAAAGCGGTAGCCGGGAGTGGGCAGGGCGGTCACCTGCACGGGAACGCCCTGGAAATAGACGCCACTCCAGGGAAAAGCGGTGATATCGAGGGTGTTTAATTTGATCGTGCCGGTGCCGGGTTCGGCGATGTCGAGCGCCACCTCTGCGGTGCCGTCAAGGGCAAATTGGTCCATGATGAAACTGCGCAGATGCAGCGGCCGCTCGACGGCGTAGAGTGCCTGTTCGCCCAGGTTCCTTTGCCAGTTGTCGCGGTCCCCTCCCCACCTGGCAAAGTGGAAGGGTAATTCTGGCTCGATCACCGACTTCATTCTATTAATGGTTTGCTCGACTTTGGCGGGTAGGAAGATCGAATTCATCTGGTCGGCGCTGCGATTGGCATATTCGTTGATAAACGATTGGTTCTTGAATAATTGGCGGATCAGGAAGGTCGTCCAGGATGGATACCTGCCCGGTCCGTTGGGATCGGTGGCCATTTCGAGGGTGTTGTGGCGGACCCCTCCGGAGGCGCGTCCCAGGCCCCAGTCGATGTCAAAGAGCATCCATCTCCATTTGCCGTCCGGTGTTCTGGGTCGCCAGAACTTCATATTGTTGCCGAGCCAGTCGACATTGCCCAAATATATCTCCGCCGCGATATAAGCGACAAAGTGGTCCATGTACATTTGCGTTTTGACGTATTCGAAATTGGCCTGGTCGCTCAGATCGTTGTTGTTCATAAAATCGATCATGGCATTGTAGTGCTCGGCATCACCTTCTATTACAACGGGTGGTGGCGAGCCGTGGTAGAGTTCCAAAATGTCGACATTGTTCGGATCGACGCCGTGGTGCGCGGCCAGGTACTCTTCGTTCT
>Ga0114996_10001744_pt1 | contig 28845 bp, 23 predicted proteins | sample ArcticOcean_MG_C_4_FD_87039 | JGI IMG/M metagenome (GOLD analysis project Ga0114996, IMG submission 87039) | Marine microbial communities from western Arctic Ocean - ArcticOcean_MG_CB4_134 | ecosystem: Environmental > Aquatic > Marine > Oceanic | place: Arctic Ocean: Canada Basin | collected... | reverse complement strand
CATGCGGGGAACCGGGGCTGGGCGCCCGGGACGGCTGTGGATATCGCCCCAGCTCGCCCGCCGCCGGAAATGAGCCACCCAACCGTGCTTTTCGTGACTGTGGATCGGCTCGTTGACCGCAGCCCGCTGGCATCGCCTAGGCAACGCTTTACGAGTCCCATCGGGTGATCAAACTTCCGGCAGTCTCATGGATCGACAAAGACAGCGGGACCCTGTTCCGGTCGGTTTCAGCTTACTTCCTCACTAATTCGATTCGGCTTGGCATCCCTTTTTTTTTACTGCCGTTGCTCACCGCTTGTCTGACGCCCGCCGAATATGGCGTACTGGCTCTTTTCCAGGCACTGGTGCAGTTCGTCTTGCCTCTGACGCCGATGAACGTCGATGCCGCGGTCAGCATCGCCTACTTCCGCTGCGATCGGCAACAGTTGCCGAGCTATCTCTCCACGGCTTTGCTGGCCCCGCTGGGGACGACTGCTTTGTTGGTCGCGCTGCTGGCCGTGGCCGCGAAGTCCGTCTCGGCGGCTACCGAGATTCCCGTCTGGTGGGTTGTCGCGATCCCAGCGTTCGGTCTCGTCCAGCTACTGCCGAATGTCGTTTTGCGGCTCTATCAGGCGCGGCGCCAGCCGCTGGCTTATGCGGGATTCAGTCTTGGTTTGGCAACTCTCAACATCGTGCTGTCTTTGCTGGGAGTGGTGGTTCTTGGTTTGGGCTGGCCGGGCCGCATGTACGGGATTTTTCTCTCCTACGTCGTGTTTTCGATGGCTGGGCTGGCGGTGCTCTACAGGTGCGGCTATCTGAGCCGCCGGATCGAGCGCCGGCACTTTGTCGATGTCGCCCGGTTTTCCCTGCCCTTGGTTCCTCACTCGCTGAGCGGCTCGCTGATGGCACTCGGAGACCGCTTTCTGCTCTCGGCGATGGTGGGGGCCGGAGCCGTGGGAGCTTATGCGGTCGGATTTCAGATCGGCTCGGCGCTGTTACTTGTGGGGACTTCGGTGAATCAAGCCTGGGCGCCTTATCTTTATGGGCGGCTTGGCGCGATCGACGCGAAGGGCCGCGTCCGACTGGTGCGCCAAACCTATCTCATCGCGGGAGTGCTGGTGCTGGCTTTCGTGGTCCTGCTGGGGGTGATGCCGCTTATTTTCGGCCATTTTGTTTCCGAGAGTTTCGCCGGCTCCCAGCGCTACGCGGTTTGGATCGCGCTGGGCAGTTTGTTCAACGGCTTCTACGTCTTGGTGGGCAACTATATCTTCTACGAGAAGAAGACCTACATCTTGAGTGCGTTGACCCTCAGCAGCGCTCTGGTCAACGTGGGCCTCAACTACTGGTGGATCGGCAAGTGGGGAACGATCGGAGCCGCTTACGCCAGCGCCGCTTCATCGTTGATCTTCTTCCTGTTCAGCTGTCTGGTGGCCCAACGAGTCCACCCCATGCCGTGGCTGGCGGCGCTGAGACCGAACCCTGCCGCGGCCGGCTCTTGAGCCGGCCCGGGCGGCGAGGCCGCCGGCAGCGAACCACGCTATGAACCATCGAATTGTCCAAGAGATGAACTCGATCAAGATCGTCATCTGGGATCTCGATGACACCTTCTGGAAAGGCACCCTTTCGGAAGGCGGAATCGAACCGATTCCTAGCCATGTGGACATCGTCGGGCAACTTTCCCGGCGGGGGATCATCAACTCCATTGTGTCGAAGAACAGCTACGGCGAAGCTCGCCGGGTTCTCGAACAACTTGGCGTGTGGGAAGATTTCGTCTTTGCCAAAATCCGCTGGGAAGCCAAGGGCGCCCTCGTGCGGCGGATACTCGGCAACTGCCGGCTGCGGGCCGAGAACGCTCTGTTTCTCGACGACAACCGGGGCAACCGGGAAGAGGTGAAATTCTACAACCCCGGGATTGAAGTTCAGGGACCGGAGTTCATCCCGTCGCTGGCGGCCCGTCCCGCGCTCGCTGGAAAGCCGGATCCCGGCCGACAGCGGCTGCGCCAGTATCAGCAACTCGAGCAGCGTGCCCAGGCCAGCCAACGATTTGCCGGCAATAGCGGCTTCTTGCGGCAGTCGGAAATCACGGTTGAGATCATCCCCAACCCGATTGCCCACAAGGACCGAATTCTCGAACTGATCCAGCGCACGAATCAACTCAATTTCACCAAACAGCGCATCAGCGCCGGCCAGCTTGACGCGCTGCTCGGCGACCGGGATATCGAGAGCGCGGCACTGATCGTGCGAGACCGCTATGGCGACTACGGAATAGCCGGCTTCTACTCGCTGCATCGAGCGGATCGCCGCCTGTTGCACTTCCTGTTCTCCTGCCGAATCCTCCATCTGGGCATCGAGCGCTGGACCTACTCCCGTCTGGATTGTCCGCATCTTCGGATCGGCGGCGAAGTGGCCACCCAAATCAAAAACGAGCCCGCCCCGGACTGGATTCGAGAGTTCCAGCAACATCGCAAAGTGGCCCCCGATGCCGTCCAGCCCGCCACGACACGCATTCTGCTGAAAGGCGGATGCGACCTGCAGCAGATGGCGCACTACCTGTCCTTCGACGGATTGCAGGTTGACGAGGAGCTGACATTTGTCGGTCCCGGCGACGAGCCGATCCACGGTGAAGACACCACGCTGCTGCGGGCGGCGCTTGAGCGGGATACCTCTCAGCTGGCGGCGGTGGCCGGCAAAGTTCCCTTCGGCGATCCCGAGATGTTCCGGACCAAAATCTTCGATCGCGCCTACGACGCCGTTGTCTACAGCGTCCTGATGGACTACACCCGGCATCTCTATCGCCATCGCGAAACCGGTATCGAGCTTCCCTACGGCGACCGAAATCTGTTCACAACGACTCTGAAAGACCTTGGCCGGGCGGCCCCGCGCTGGCTGACGCCCGAGTTTCTCGAACGTTTCGGCGCCGAGTTCGAGCACGCCGGGCCGATCAGTGCGAAGCGGTTCGCCGCCAATCTGCGTTTTCTGAAAGCTCGCATTCCGACGCCGCTGATTTTTCTCAACGGCGCCGAGATTGCGCATCCGGCCGACAAAGAAAATACGCTACTGAAACGCCATCGGGAGATGAACCAAGTGCTCGCCGAGTTTGTCGCTCATACGAGCGGCTGCTACCTGCTCGACGCGCGCCAAGTCGTGGCGGGTCCTGAAATGCTGGTCGATTCGCCACGCCACTACCGGCGAGAGGCATACCCCCAGCTCAGCACGATGCTGGTCGAGATTCTTTCCGGGCTCGACGGGCGCCGCCTCAAACTCCGCCGCTGGCGGCGGATATGGAATGCCGCGATCCACCGCATCCAATGTTTTAAGCGGTCCGTGAAGATCACAGCCAAAACCGCCGATCCATCCCAATTGGGCCGGGGAGCGGCGGGTCTTCGCTAGCCCCTCTGATCCTCTCCGCCAGGTGGTTCGCACCGGTCCACTTCTTCCATGCCAGAAGACAACCATTCCGTGTCCGCGGCCGATCATCCGCTGTCCGATCATCCGCTGTCCAATCATTCGCCGCCCCATCATTCGCCGCAAATGACGCCGCGACGAAGTCCGGAGCCGAGGCGGTCTTTTCTATCCGCCAGGCGTGTTCCCTTCGCCGTGTGGGCCTTGCTGGCCTATCTTGCCGCCATCACCATCTTCGGCAAGGGGCCGACCTACCTGGGTTACCCGCCGCTTTATTGGGGCGAAGTTGTCCTGGGACTTGGTCTGCTGTGGATTCTTTCCAGCAACGGTGCCACCGGCTTGGGGAATCGGCAGTTGCGCCCGCTCTCGGCCGCCGTTTTGTTGTTCGTGGCCTATGGGGCGGTTCGTACCTGCATTTCGTTCTCCGAGTGGGGTCTCGACGCCTGGCGCGACGCCGCGGTTTGGTACTACGCGGGCTTCTATTTCATCGGCATCCACATCGCCCGCCTGCCCCCTCTGGGCGACAAAATCTGGCGCGCGGTGTGCGGCTTCTGGGTCGCGGCACTGCTTTGGGGCGTGGCGGAAACGTTGTCGGGCAACGCTTTCTCGGCTCTCTCTCCGGTCATTCCTTGGCGAGGCGTCCCGGTGTTGTCGAGTTCGCACAGTGACTTGATGCAGAACATGGCCTTGGGCTCGATTCTCGTTTTGTGCGTTCAGCGGGCCAAGCGTTCGCCGCTTTGGGGAAACTTGCTGTACGTGGTCGCGGTAGCCGGTTTCGCGATGTTCCTGCTCTCTTACGGCCGCGGCGTCAAGGTGGGTCTGGGGCTGGGCATTCTCTGTGTCATTGCTTTGAACCTGCGTGCTTTGAACCTGCGCGCTTTGAACCTGCGCGGCTTCAACCTGAGCCAGTTCAGGAGCGTCCAGTTGCCGGCCCGGCTTTATCGGCTGCTGTTTGTTTCGGGCCTCGTATTGATACTGGTCGTAGCTGCTTTGGGACTCGGGATCACCGACGTTGGCTATCTCAGCCGATTCGACGAAATTTCGCTGGCTAGCGACCACGGATCGGTTTATTGGCGGCTGATCTGGTGGGAGCGTCTGATGGACGAACTCTTCGTTCGTAACCCGCTATTCGGCCTCGGTTTTGGCGAGAACCTGGGGATTTTCAACCCCTATATCGACGCAAACGACTCTTCGGGCTGGCCGATTCGCGCGCCTCACAACGTGAATGTCACCGTTTTGTCGCGCATGGGTTTTTTCGGTTTTGCCATCTGGCTGGCCATTCTCGGGCGGGGGCTGGGAGGCTTGTTCTTGCGTGTCTGGCGATCCGGCGCCGGGACCAGGGCCGATTCGTCCGCGAGTCTTCGGCCCGCGCGGACCGAGGAGATCAGCTTCTGGCTGCTGATGCTGCTCACCACTTGGGGGAACGGCTCGTTCGGGGTGCTGATGGAAGGTCCGGTGCTCGGCGTTTGGTTTTGGTTCGCGCTGGGATTCTCCTCGGTCTGCTCGCTGGCTCTGCGGGGAGCGCCCGCGGCTGTGCGCTCGCCGCGGCGTTCCTATGCGCTGCCACGATTGACGCCGGCGGCAGGCCCTGCCTTATGAAAGTCCTGATGTTTCACAACCGATACCGCCAGCTCGGCGGCGAGGACCTTTCGACAGAACAGGAAACCGAGGCGCTTCGCTCCCAAGGCGTCGAAGTCATCCGGGCCGATTTTGATAACGAATTACCGGCTGAAGGCGCTTCATCGCTAGGCGCTCCATTGGACACTCTGCGGATCGGCTGGCAGTCCGCCTGGTCGCCCCGGAGCCATGATCAGGCCCGCGATCTTTGCGAGCAGCACCGGCCCGACGTCGCCCACGTTCAAAATTTCTGGATGCGTTTGACGCCGTCGGTCCACGCCGGTTGCCACGCTGCCGGAGTGCCCACCGTCCAGGCGCTGAGAAACTACCGGCTGCTCTGCGCCAACGCGCTGTTGCTTCGGGATGGCAGGCCATGCGAGGACTGCATCGGGAAGGTCCCCTGGCGGGGCGTGGTGCGCCGCTGCTACAGAGACTCGTGTCTGGCTTCCGTGGCTGTGACGCGAATGATTGTCGAAAACCGCTGGCGTAAGACCTGGGAGACGCAAGTCGATGCCTTCCTGACTCTCAGCGAACATGCCCGCTCGCGTTTTATGCGGGCTGGCTTTCCGCGGGACCGCGTTTTCGTCAAACCGAACTGCGTGCCCGCTCCCCGGGAAATGCCCGGACCTGCTTCGGCATCGAATCAAATCCTCTATCTGGGGCGCTTGTCGAAGGAAAAGGGTGTCGACGTTCTGCTCCGGGCTTGGAAGGACGCGGGTCTGGGACACCACGGGCGTTTGATGATCGCCGGTGACGGCGATGAGCGGCCGGCGCTGGAAGCCGCGGCGTCGACAGTTGGTTTGCGTCCGCCCGAAGTTGTCTTTTGCGGCCGACGGCCGGCGGCCGAGATTCCGTCTCTGATCCAGGCGGCGCGGGCGGTTGTTCTTCCCTCTCTGGCTTATGAGACTTTCGGACGCCCCGTGGTCGAAGCCTTTGCTTCCGGGCGGCCTGCCGTCGTCTCGAACCTCGGAGCGCCGGCGGAAATCGTCGAGCATGGACGCACCGGACTCCATTTTGCTTCCGGTGATGCGGTGTCACTCGGTGCGGCCTTAACGAAAGTACTGACTGGCCCTGGCTTGGCCGACGAACTCGGAGAGCAAGCTCGCCGCCGATACCTGAGCGATTACACGCCGGAGCGAAACTTCGACGCTCTGATGCGGACCTACCGGTTTGCGATTGAGCGCCGCCGCCGTCCTGTTCCCGAGCAGCTCCGGGCGTTTCACCCCTCTCAATCGGCTGCCTAGCCCGCTTGCCACCGACTCCGTGCGGAGTGCCGTCCATGCCTCTGTCCGGCCATCTGAAATTTTCCGCGATAATCGCAGCGATTCGACTGTAGAACGACTAGCAACAGATTCCACCTGAGGTAACCATGGCCGCTACCGCGCAGATCCTGCCGCCGAAACACTCCGTGCTGGGAGTAGGCATCAGCTCGACGACTTACAAAGAAGTCATGCGGCTGTGCCGCCATTGGATCGGGCCGCGGAGAATGCAAACCGGCCGCTCCGCCGCCGCCACTGACGAGCCAGGCCCGCAACGTGGCCACTGCGTCTTCATCTGCACGGTGAACGCCGTGATGACGGCCGTGTTTCAACCCGCATTCCGGCGTCTGCTCAATGCCGGTGATCTGGCGACAACCGACGGAATGCCACTGGCCTGGGCCCTGCGTTCTTTCGGCGTCAAAGGCCAGCCGCGCGTCTACGGACCCGACCTGATGCTGGCTCTCTGCGGTCAGGCTGCCCGCTTGGGGCACCGCGTTTTTCTCTTCGGCGGCAGAGAAGATGTCCTGCCGCAGCTGCGGCGCCGGCTGGAGCGCCGGTTTCCGGGCTTGCCTATCGTGGGGACATTTGCTCACCGCGACCCGCCACGCGGCGCCGAAGCGGATGCCTGGGTCGAGGCCATTCGCCAAGCCGGCGCGGATCTTGTGTTTGTCGGTTTTGGCCAGCCTCGCCAAGAGCAGTGGATTGTCGATCACAGGGACCGCCTGCCGGGGGTTGTCCTGATCGGGGTGGGCGCCGCGTTCGATTTCCATGCGGGCCGCGTGCGGCAGGCGCCCGGATGGATGCAACGGGCAGGGCTGGAGTGGCTGTTCCGGCTGCGAATGGAACCCCGCCGGCTGTGGCGGCGCTATGTCCTGCTCAATCCGCTGTTTTTGGCGATGTGGGGTATGCAACTGCTGGGGCTGCTGCGCTACCCCAAGGTTTCTCGGATTTAGCCGCCTTTTTTGAGTCGTCCATGTTTCGCCGTCCATGTTTCGCCGCACTTGTTGAACCGCACTTATTGAGCCGCCCATGTTGAGTCGCCTTTGTTGAGTCGTTCGACCAAATTGCCTACCCTACAACTATGAATCTCACTGTCATCGGAACCGGACACGTCGGGCTGGTCGCCGGCCTGTGTTTTGCCGAAATCGGCCACCAGGTCGTTTGTGTCGATAGCGACACGGCCAAAATCGACTCGCTCCAGCAAGGGCGGCTGCCGTTTTTCGAGCCACACCTCGATGACCTGCTCGAGCGAAACAGCAAGGAATCGCGTCTGCGCTTCACCTCGAGTCTTCAAGAAGGAGTCGATCACGGCCGGGTGCTTTTTCTCTGTGTGGGAACGCCGCCGTTCCCTACCGGGCAGCCCGACCTCTCCGCCGTCGAGCAGGTCAGCCGCCAGATTGCGGACTTAGCGAGCAGCGACAAGCTGGTCGTCGAGAAGAGCACGGTTCCGGCTCTGACCGGGACTCGCATCGAAGAAACGCTGCAACTCTATCAGCGCGGCGGCGCCCGGTTTGAGGTGGCTTCGAATCCGGAGTTTCTCAGCGAGGGCACGGCGGTGGCCGACTTTCTGCATCCTTCGCGTATCGTCCTGGGGGTCGAAAGCGAACAAGCCGAGACGCTGCTACGAGACGTCTATGAGCCTATCCTGCGTCAGGAGTTCGCCTGGCGTCTGCCCTCAGCCGATCCTCAGCCAAAACGGGAGATCCCGCTGGTGGTGACCAATCGCAGCAGCGCGGAACTCATCAAGCACGCCTCCAACTCCTTCTTGGCGATGAAGATTTCCTACATCAACGCCGTCGCTAATTTGTGCGATCAGGTTGGCGGGGACATCAAAAAGGTCGCCGAGGGAATGGGTTATGACCCGCGCATCGGCGCGCAATTTCTGCAGGCGGGAATCGGCTTCGGCGGCTTCTGCTTCCCGAAAGACTTGCAGGCATTCGTCCGCATGGCCGAGGATAACGGCTGTGACTTTCGCCTGCTGCGAGAAGTCGAAAGGGTCAATTCAAATCAACTGGAAGTCTTTCTCGGGAAGCTTCGCAAAGCTTTGTGGATCGTCAAAGGCAAGACTATTGCCGTCTGGGGACTGGCCTTCAAAGCCCACACGGACGATCTGCGGTTCTCACCGGCCATGACCGTCGCCGGGCGATTGCTCGAGGAGGGAGCTTCGGTCCGCGCCTATGACCCTCAGGCGATGCCCTTTGCCGCCGCACGGCTGCCCGGGATCGAACTCTGCTCTTCGGCCATGGAGGCGGCTGAGGGCGCTGATGCGGTCTTGCTGCTGACCGACTGGCCTGAGTTTCTCGAACTGGACCTGGAGCGATTGCGCCAGCTCATGACTCGGCCGCTGCTGCTCGACGGGCGCAACCTGTTCGACCCGGCAACGGTTCAGCTCGCTGGTTTCGACTACATAGCGATGGGCCGCACGGGCCCGGCTCCGCTTCACAAGAGCGCCCCCGTCTTATAGCAGGAGCGTTCGCCTAGCAGGAGCGTTAGCCCGGCTGCACGGCAGCGGAGCGTCTTTCCGGGCGCCCTCTTCGAGCTTCAGTATTGTCCGCCGGCTGGACTCAACGCTTGGGCGTCCCGCCTCGTCCCGCCTCATTGCGATTGGAATCATCTCCCCTGTGTTCGGCATGCCGAGTGGAAAGCGATCGCGTCAGCTCTTCGGCCAAGATCGCGGCCATGGCCGCTGGGGCGCGCTCGGTTATCTTGCGGCATTGGGGTTGATCTGGTCCTGCGCGGTGTTCCGAAAGGGAGCCACCGACGATCGCGATTGGATCGTCTGCCTACTCGCGATCGGCGCTCTCACGCTGTTCTACTGGCTGCGCACCTCAGAAAACGAGCTGGCCCCTGCCCTGCCAGGATGGATCTGGCTGCCGCTCGGGTTGTCGATCGGCGTGATGGTGCTGCAACTAGTCCCCCTGCCGGCGGCGCTGATCGAAATCGTCTCTCCCGTGCGCGCGGAGCTGCAAGACTCCCTCGCTGTCGCCGGCTCGCCCGGTTGGCCGTCCGTTAGCGTCGCTCCTTCCAAGACTACATTCCACCTGCTGCGTTTTCTCGGCTGCGTTGCGACGCTGCTGCTGGTGCGAAACTTGACTTGGCGCCTGCGGCGCAAGAGCTGGATCGTCGCCATTCCTCTCGTGTTTGTTGCCTCGCTCGAAGGGTTGCTGGCGGTGATTCAGACGGCTGCCGGGCCTTCGCGTCTGGGAGTTTCCGGTACCTACGTCAACCACAATCATCTGGCTGGCATGCTGGAGCTTTCTTTGCCGCTCTCGCTGGCTTTGGTTGCCGTCTTGCTGAGCCGAATGCGCTCGGATGGGCCTGCCAGCGGTTTGTTGACAGCAAAGGCTGCCGCTGCCCTGATTGGGGTTGCGCTGATCTTCGCTGGACTGGTGTGTTCCTATTCGCGGACTGGCTTCGTGGCCGCTTTGATTTCGGTCGTGGTGATGGCGTCATTGGCGTTCATTCGGCGCGGCACCGGCAGAGCCAAGATCGCAGTGGCATTGGCGGCAATCTTGCTGCTGGCCACGGTCTTCTTTTTCCTGTTGCCTGACGGTTTCCTCGTTCGCTACGCCGGGGTTGCTTCGACGGATGGGTTGCTCAGCGAGGGACGCGTTTCGCTATGGAGCGAGACGCTCGATCTGGTCCGTGCCTATCCTGTTTTAGGGTGCGGATTCGGGGCCTATCAATCGGCGTTCTATAAGTTCAAGAGGTTGTGGCCGCATGTGACCGACGACTATGCGCATAACGACTACGTGCAGTTGCTCGCGGAGCTCGGCCCGCTGGGTCTCGCCGCGGGTCTATGGCTTGTCGGCGGCATTGTGGCTAGAGCGATTGCGGCCGGCCGGGCCTCGCTGGATCCACCCGTTCTTCTCGCGCTGGCCTGCGTTGGATCCTTGGTTGCTATCGGGATACATAGCGTGACCGACTTCAACTTATATATTCCAGCCAACTCGATGCAGTTCGCCTGGGTCCTCGGCATGGCTTCGGCACTCCCGCTATTCTCTACCGCAAGAAACCGCGCCAGTCCAAGCTGAGCCGCGACGGTGCGGGGCGCGGTTGGTTGCCGCGAACGGATCAATCGGTTGCGGCAAACGAAGGGGATCACTCGTTTGCGGCGAGTGAGCGAATCAATCCGCGGCGGCCAACCGCTTGCTGACGCGCGCGGCTCCAGTAATCCAGCAGCAGCCGTGCGGGCCGGTTTCCGGCCCAGCCAAATATGCCGATCGCGCCGACGGAAGCACGACTTTTCGCGCCTACGCTAAATCTCGGGTGGTTTCGTGACGATAGATAAGTTTGGATGCTAAATAGGTTTTCCACGACGACCAAGATTTGGAGGTAATTCATGTTCTGTTCGATATCGAAGTTTTCCATTCTCGCGGCCGCGGCGGTCATAGCCTGCCAGGCGGCTGCTCCCTTGAGCGAACCGATTGCAACGATGACCAGCACGGGGGCGGTCCAGGTCGGTGCGGCTTCCCTGGAGGCATCAGGAGTCCGGTCTTGGCCCGTTCTAGCCGGTGATCAAATTTCAACTGACGTAGAAAGCTCGGCTCTGATCTCGTCGCCCGCCATGGGCCGCATCGAGATTCGCAAGAACTCGCGGGTTACTGTCGCTGAAGACCACGTCAGCTTACAAGAGGGAGTCGTGGGGTCGGAAAACCTTCCGGTTCGGTTGCGCGACTATACCGTGAGCGCTACCGAGGACGACGCCCGGAATTGGTTTGTCGTTGCTGATGAGAAAGGCCAAGTTCTGATAGCAGCTCATCGCGGCGATGTCCGTATCAGTCAGGCCGGCGCCGCGCCGTTGCTGCTACCAGCCGGGTCCTACGCCATGCCCGCGCCTAGCCCTAAGCCGGACAAGAAGTCGGACAAGAAGGAGGATGACAACGACAATCGCAAGGGCGCCGCCACTGCCGGGAGCACCACCGGATGGACGATCGGTTCGCTCTCTCACTCGGGGAGCGTCGCCGCCGTTGTCGGCATTGGGGCCGCTGCTACAACCGGTGCGGTCGTGGGATTGACTGGTGATGACGGTCCTACGCCGCGGTCGGTGGTTCAGTAAGAAATTCGCTCCGTTGCGGAGAGTTTGATCCGATTCATGTGGTCCGGCGATTTCGCCGGACCACATTCGTTTTGTACGACAACACTTTTGTACGACAAGCTTTCCGGCCGCAGGGCCTCGCGGGCCTCTGTTGCTTCGGAGCGTCAGCTTCCTTTTTCGCGGGAGTCTCCTTTTTCTCGATCGATGCCCTCCCGATTTTCGCTTGCGGCCCATGGCAAGCCTACGTATGTCCAAGCGTCTGTTTCCGGTCATCCTCGGTGCGCTGCTTGTCGCCTACTCGGCCGCGGCGCTGATCTTCGACGCCAATACCGCGGGCAACGGTCGCGCTGATTCCGCTCTCTGTCGCTACCTTCCTTGCGGAGACCGCCTCCCCGCTCAAGCGCGCAATATCGCTTGGCAGCCCCTTGCAGAGGGAATTCCATCCGCACTTCCCGCCTTCCAGGAGGCGCTGCGAAGGGATCCCGCTTCACCGTATCGATGGAGTGACCTCGCGGAGGCGAACCTGCAAGCCGGTCTCGAAGAAGTTGCCCGGCACTGTTTTCGCCAGGCCGTTCGCCAGGGACCTCATATACCGGCAATCCTGCTTCGAGCGGCCAACTTTCACTTCACCGTTGGCGAGCGGCATGCCGCGCTGAAACTTGGCGCGCGCTGCTTGACGGCCTTTCGTGACTACGACGAAGCGATCTTCTATCAGTACCTGCGAATGGGCGGCAGCTTGAGCGACATTCTGCGATTCGGCATTCCCCCGGAGCGGCCCGCCGCTCGCTCGTTTTTCCGGTTCCTGATACGGCAGGGGGCCGGGCTCGGCCAGTATTCGGATCTTGACGGCCAACTGGATCTTGACGGCCATCGGAATGCAGACGGTCATCCGGATTTTGACGGCCTGAAACAGACTTGGGAATGGCTGCATGTCCACTCGCTTGCCGAGCCTGACCTGCTCGCTGAGTACGTTTCATCGCTGCTTCGCAGGGGCCGGCACCGGGAAGCCGTCTCTGTACAGACTGCCTTTCTGGGAGCCGATCTTAGCCCCGCGGGCAGCGGGAACAGCCTGTTTAACGGGGGATTTGAACACGAGTTCGCTGGCAGTCCCCTCGGCTGGAAAATCTACCCGGTTGAGCACGCGGCGGCGGCCCGGGATCGGCATCCGAACCCGAACGGCTCCTGGGTGCTCCGGCTGGATTTTGACGGCCAAGTGAACCTCGACTACGGTGACGTAAAACAGCAGGTCGTGGTGCGCCCCGGCCCTTACCGGTTTCGGGCCCGAGTCCGCGCCGAACATCTTACGACCGATCAGGGCGTTGGCTTTCGCCTATTCGACCCGAAAAAGCGCCACCGCCTCGACATCGATACACCGCACGTATCGGGTACATCTGATTGGAAGAGGGTGGAGAAAGACTTCACGATTCCTCCTGGAACCGAGCTGATCGAAGTGCGGGTGGTTCGGCGGCCTTCGTTCAAGTTCGATAACAAGATCGCGGGCACGGTCTGGATAGACGATGTGTCGCTTGCGCCAGCCGCGGGAGCCGGATAGGATCTTGCGGCGGAGCCGGTACTAGCCCCAATGCTCGCCACTTAACGATTGCGGGCCTGGTTGATTGGCCAGGTTCATGTTATTTATTTTCGGCGAAAGCCGGTGCCGTCATCGGAGTCATGCGGCGTGCTTTCCTGCGCCCCTTCAGGGCTTTCCTATGGTGGGTTTTCACCCAGGGTTGCGCTTCGCTCCACCCTGGGCTACGATCCTGCGCCGCTTCGCGGCTTAACGGCTCCGAACTCGAAGGCCCTAAGTAAACGGTATTGGTACTAACCCGCATTTCTCACCACCTGACGGGGGAAGCACGCAATAGGCGCGCCAATACTTCGTTGCGCTTGCTCGGGCCGATTGGGCGTCGCCGCGTTGCGGCGATGGACCGGCAAGATTGCCGGTCCCTACGGTGCGCGCCTCGTACTGCCGCGCCTCTTGCGGACTTCGTCTCGCCACGTCATCAGCGCGGCGACCGTTTGTCCTCTGGCCTCGGCCCGAGCAAGCCGGTGATGTCTTTGAGCAGCTGCTGTTCGGACTGGCTGTATTGCTCTTCGAACTCGGCGGCCCCGAAACGCTCCAGGCGGGCATCGGCCGAGGCTTGCCGCAACTGCTGGAATTCCGTCATCAGTTCTTTGCGGCGTCCGGCGGGGACTTGCCGCCAGCGTTGATGGACGCCCCGCGCTTGTTGTTGCTGTTGCGGCGTCAGTTGCCCGAATAACTCATAGCGCTGCAGCAAGAGTTCGCGTTGCGCCGGCCGCATGCGGTCGAATTCTTGTAAGCGCCGCTGAATATTTTGGCGTTGCGCCAGCGGCAGCCGCTGGAAACGCGGATTGTCATGCAGGAACCGGCGGCGCTGCCGAGCCGGCATTCTCATCAGCCGCTCGACCATGCCGCGTCCCGCACTCCGGTGCGCTTGCTTTGCCCCCGGACGAGTTCGCGATCGGGGCGACTGCCGCACAATCCCCTGGCTCCCGCCGCGGCGGGCAGGCGTACCCCTCTTGAGCGCCCGTTTGGTCGCACGGCCTGCCTGCGCCCGTGCCGACTCGGCCAGCGGAGCGGACACGAGGCCCGCCAGCAAGCAAGCCGCAAGGCTTATGTGTCCGACGATGGATTTGAAGGTCATCGCAGTTTGCACTACTGTAGCCAACATTTTTCTAGCCGCCCAACGGCAGCAAGTCAAACTCAGCCAGCATCTCGATATCGTCGAGCGCCCTGTGCAACTCCTCCGCGTATTCGGCATCCTCGGCGACCATCATGCCGGCGTTCCCGGCGGCTTCCGGCTGCCGCTGCAAAACCGCAGCCGCCGCCAGTAGCAGCCCGGCCAATCCGACAGCGAAGCTCGGCCGCCAGTTGTTCACCAGCCGCGCAAACCACGAAACCCGGGCCTGCTGTTCTTCGATCTTGTCGAAGAACAGCCGGTCGAAGCCCGCGGAAGGTTCCACTTCCTCCCACAGATCGAGCGACTCCCAGACCGCCTGTTGCTCTACATAGGCGCTCCTACATTCGGGCGAACTCTCCAGATAGGTCATCAACTCCCGATACGCAGGAGTTCCCTCCAGAGGCCCGCCGCGTGGATTGGTTATCATCTCCAACGCTTTTTCGCGGGTCATAACACCTCTCTCTCAGCCTCTTCTCTTCTCGCCTCTTGTGGCCCTTCATTTGCAGCGAGCCTTTTGGTCCGCGGCCAGGTGGGCAAGCCGGACCCTGAGCATCTCATAGGCTCGAAACAATAACGACTTAACTGCTGAAACCGAACATCCAAGAACTTCCCCGATCTGTGCGTAGTCCAGATCTTCGTATTTGTGCATCAGCACGGCCGCCCGCTGCTTCTCGGGTAAATCCGCGATGGCGTTGCGCACGAGCTGCAAACGGGTGTCGGCCACCATTTCCTGCTCGCGGTTGGAGCGGTGATCCACCAGTTCGATCGGCTGCCGGCCGTCTGACTCTTCCGCGATACTGCGATGCGTGCGCTCGTGACGGCGGTCTCGTATCGAGTTTAGCGCCAGGTGAGTCGCGATGCGAAACAGCCAGGTCGTGAATTTCGCCGTCGGTTCATAGGTTCCGCGCGCGCGATAAACCCGCAGAAAAACTTCTTGCGACAGCTCTTCGGCGATGGGCTGATTCTGGATCATGCGATGCAGATAGTTCACCAGAGGAAGGCGGTATTTTTGGAGCAACAGTTCAAAGCTCTGACCGTCGCCCTCCTTGACCCGGAGCATTAATATGGCGTCTTGCTCCAAGGCAGCCGTTACTCCCACATTTGGATGAACCCTAGTCACCATGGAAAGTTGCGTCGAGATTCACTTTTTTTGCCCGCCCGTGATTCCGCGTCCTGGAGCTTCTGAATTTCTCAGGGTTCGGGGTGGGCGAGTGTCAGACTCCCTGACAAAATGGCTGCTTTCCGTGGAATTTGTGTATTTGTCTGCGGTGACCGATTGGCTGATCCGGCGCCGACAGGGGTTTCGAGCTGATGCACGTAAAGACATGTCGCCACCTATGGCGACGCGGCATGCTGGAACCGTGCGTCACGCCGAGCGGGAGCTGCGTCGCGCGTCCCTCCACCTTTTGTTGTCTGCTGTCCCACTTATAGTTGTATGGTGCCCCACTGTTAAGCCGACTTTCTGTTTGCATTGTAGCAGCCGGGGTCTGGGATTTCGGTTCGTTTGGCGGCGGTGGCTGGCCGTAAGTGATTGAATAGATGGAGTATATGTATGTTTTGCCCTTACGTGAAACCCAGTCACGGATAAATTGTAATTATAGTTCCTTTGTTTTCAACAGTCTTACCCACCGCCCCCATTGATTTCCAAGATCGGCCTGGTATCCTAAATGCGACAAACCAACGATGACTCAGCCACAACACAAAGCACCGAGCAGAAAGCGGAACACAACCATTCAGAAAGCAGCCGCAGAAAGCAAGAAACAACCCTTCCGCTGCCTCCCGGGGACCAAAAACCCCGAAAACCTCTCAGATCCTCGCAAATACTCTCATTGGAAAAATCCAGTCATTCTGAATGAACAACTTACAACAAAACAGCACGCGGCCATAAAGGCTCTTTGAGTGACGAATACGATCAATAGAGTGGCAAAGAGAGCAAATGTGAGGTGGCGCAAGCTCTTAGCTTGCCGAGCCGGCACTCGTGCCGGCTCTTGCGTCGGCCTCCGGGCCGACGTTCCCTCGACACAGTCCGTTGAGCACGGCGAGCAAGCGCAACGAAGCAATGGCGGGCCGCTCATGTGCTTGGCCTGTCAGCCGGCGAGAAATGCGGCCTAGGGAAACCAAGCCACGTAAACGTGGCTTCGGCTGCTCGGCGCTTGCGCTGTTACGCCGGGGCTGTTCTGGCCGCTCGGAGCGTGGACTTCCGTCCACGCCTCTGTTGCGTCATCTGGGATTGGCTGGTATGAGCGGTGATGTCATACCCACTCACGGATCCGGTGCGGCGGCCTCCAGGGCGACGCTTCGAGTCTTCCCGTGGCCCGTCGAGCCCAGATTCGGTGGATCGAATTTCAACCCATCCGCTGAATCCGCGCGCCGACGGCGGCCAGCTTCTCTTCGATCTTCTCGTAGCCGCGATCGATGTGATAGACGCGATCGATGACGGTCTGACCTTGCGCGGCCAATGCCGCGATGACCAGGCTGGCGCTGGCCCGCAGGTCGGAGGCCATGACATTCGCGCCTCCCAAATCGGTCTTGCCATGAACGACCGCGCGGTTGCCGTGAAGCGAGATGCGGGCGCCCATCCGCACAAGCTCGGAAACGTGCATGAAGCGGTTCTCGAAAATGTTCTCAACAACCACGGACTCGCCCTCCGCCTGCGTCATCATGGCCATCCACTGTGCCTGCATGTCGGTAGCAAATCCAGGATGCTCTTCCGTGATTACATCGGTGGCGTGCAAGGGGGCCCCGCCGGACACCCGGATCGTTTCCGGTCCCGATTCGGCAACATCGGCTCCGGCTTGGCGCATCTTTGCGAGTAAGGCTTCGAGATGGGCGGGCCGCACGCCGCTGACGGTCAGCTCGCCGCCACCGAGCGCTCCGGCGATCAGGAACGTCCCGGCTTCGATGCGATCACCAATGATCGAGTGACTCGCGCCGTTCAATTGCCCGACTCCCTGAATGCGAATAACGGGCGTTCCGGCTCCCTCAATCGAGGCTCCCATCTGAATCAGCAGGTCCGCCAGATCGACGACCTCGGGCTCGCGTGCTGCATTCTCCAGGACCGTTTCTCCGTCGGCGAGAACCGCCGCCATCAGGATGTCTTCGGTGCCGGTGACAGTGATTCGATCAAACGAAATGCGGGCTCCCTTCAAGCCCCCGGGCGCTTCGGCTTGGACATAACCATGCGCCTGAGAAATCGTCGCGCCCAGTTTCTCCAGAGCGGAAAGATGCAGGTCGATTGGCCTGGCGCCGATGGCGCAACCTCCCGGCATCGATACGCGAGCGCGACCCGTGCGAGCCACGAGCGGCCCCAGGACGAGGCTCGAAGCGCGCATGGTCTTCACCAGGTCGTAGGGCGCCTCGGGCGAGGAGAGAGTTTCCGCCTGGATGCGATATTCGTTGCCCGCAACTTGAACCGACGCCCCGATGCTTTCGAGCAATCGGGCCATCGTGCGTATGTCGCGCACTTCGGGGATGCGGTTGAGGACAACTTCGCCAGCGGTAAGAAGGGTCGCGGCAAGCGCCGGCAAGGCGGCGTTCTTGGCTCCGCTGATTGGGATTTCGCCGGAAAGCTCGTGGCCGCCTTCGATGAAAAATTTATCCATGTTTTAAAGTTTGGAGTCGGGGCGTTTAAGAAGATTGGAGTCGGGATGGTTGGGGCATGCAATGTGGTTTGCGCTCGCAAACATCAGGCGGCTGGCTTTGCTCTCCGTTAGACGACAGCGAACGCGCCAATCTGTCCACGCTCGCGTCAGTCAACACTCGCGTCGCCGCTTCGCGGCGAAGGACCGGCAAGAGTGCCGGTCCCTACTGGCGTGGATTCACTACGAATCAGTGCTATGTTGCTGTCCCGTCTCGATCGCTTTCCACAAGCTGTCGCCCGCTTGGCGCAGCATCACTTCCGCCTGGCCGCGATTCAATTGAAACTTCGCCATCAAGATCGCGGCGTGGACGTTGTCACCCGATCCGGCAAGAGCCTGCGCGGCGCCCTCTCGCGTGCAATCGGCTACTTCGGCCACGATCCGGCGTCCCCGATCGCGCAACTTTTCGCTATTTAGTTGGACGTTCGCCATCAGGTTGCCGAGTACATAGCCCATGCGAACCATGACGGCCGTCGAAATCATATTCAGGACCATTTTTTGCGCCGTCCCGGCCTTCATGCGGGTTGAACCGGTGATCACTTCAGGTCCGGCGACAGGGCTGATCGCCACGTCGACTTGCGAGGCCAACTCGCTCTCCGGGTTGCCACTGAGCCCAACCGTAAAGGCGCCGAGAGATCGGGCATAGACGGCGGCGGCCACGGCGTAGGGCGTTCTCCCGCTGGCCGAAATCGCGACGAGCGAATCGTTTTTCGTCAGCCCCTTGGCGCGCAGATCGGCCTCGGCGGTGTCGGTTCGGTCCTCGCTGCCTTCGCTGGCCCGAAGAACCGCATCTGGACCACCGGCGATGACGGCCTGCACACGGCCGGGCCCCACTCCGAAGGTCGGCGGGCATTCAGCCGCGTCGAGAACACCGAGCCGGCCGCTGGTTCCGGCTCCGGCGTAGAAGAGCCGTCCGCCGGCTTGGAAACGCTCGACGATGGCGTCAACGGCTTCCGCGATGCGAGGGATTTCCAGATCCACGGCGGCGGCGACTTTCTGGTCTTCCTGGTTGATGATGCGAAGCAGCTCGGGGGTGGACGCGGTGTCTATTTTCTCGGAGGCGGGGTTGCGCTGTTCGGTCAGCAAAGAGTCCAGCACAGGCACATCGAAGTATACCAAAGGGTCCATTGAGAGCCCTCTTCGCTGCCGAGCGGTCGATGCCGAACATGAAGCGGGTATCGAATGAAAGCTCGATCGTGTTGAACTGTAGCCGCCACAACGCGATAATGGCTGCTGCCGCAACGATCGAGGGGGAGCAGCAGTCATGGACGCATACGTCGCCGAATTTCTAGGAACCGCTTTACTCATCTTGCTGGGCAACGGTGTTGTCGCCAACGTCGTTCTTCGCCAGACAAAAGGAGAAGGGTCGGGCTGGATCGTCATTACCTTCGGCTGGGGAATGGCGGTCTTCGTCGCGGTTTTCTGTGTCGGCGATATCAGCGGCGCGCATATCAACCCGGCCGTCACGCTGGGGCTGGCCGCGGCGGGTAAGTTCGCCTGGTCCAGCGTGGCGGGCTACATCGCGGCGCAGATACTGGGCGGGATCGTCGGGGCGACGCTCGTCTATCTCGTCTACAAAGACCACTACGCCGTGACGGATGACGCTGGCGGGAAACTGGCGACTTTTAGCACCGGACCGGCCATCCGCGGCGCGGGCTCGAATTTGTTTTCGGAGGTGATCGGTACCTTTGTTCTCGTCTTCGCGGTTTTGTCGATGGTCGCGCCAAGCTTGAGGGTCCCGCCAAGCTTGAGCCTGGACGGCGGAGTCGCGGAAGCAGCGCTCGGATTGGGGGCCCTTGGCGCGCTCCCTGTCGGGCTGCTTGTTTTCGCCATCGGCCTCTCGCTGGGCGGGACGACGGGATACGCCATCAATCCGGCGCGCGATCTCGGCCCGCGCATCGCCCACGCCATGCTTCCGATTCCCGGTAAAGGAGATAGCGATTGGGGCTATGCCTGGATTCCTGTCGCCGGGCCGCTGCTTGGCGGTTTGCTGGCCGCGCTGCTGCACTGGGCCATGCAGTGATCGGAAAAGGAACAGAATGCGAATACCACACATACCTGTATTTTTTGCGCTGACGATCGCCATCCTGCTGCCCTCAACGGTGATTCCGTTGGCGGCTCAGCGCGGGGCTCGGGAGCCAAAAGTCATTCTGCTGTGGCCCGATGGAGCGCCTGGAGCAAAGGGCAACGAGGCGGCCGATCAGCCCACGCTTGACGTCTACATCCCTAGCGAGGGCGCGAACGGAGCGGCTGTCGTCGTGTTTCCCGGTGGCGGATACCGCCACCTCGCCGTCGATCACGAAGGCCAGCAAATCGCGCGCTGGCTGAATTCCTTCGGCGTCGCGGCGTTCGTGTTGAAATACCGCCTCGGACCGCGCTACCACCACCCGATTCAGATGGGAGACGCGCATCGCGCTCTGCGCCACGTTCGGCTGCATGCCGCTGAGTTTGGTGTCGATCCGGGCCGGCTCGGGGTGTGGGGATTCTCAGCGGGAGGCCATCTGGCATCCACCGCGGCGACTCACTTCGACCGGGGTGACGCCGCGGCCGCCGAGCCGATCGACCGCATGAGTTCGCGTCCTGATTTCGCGATTCTCGCCTATCCGGTGATCTCGTTGACAACGGAGTACACCCACCAGGGCTCGAAGCGACATCTGTTGGGCGACAACCCCGATCCAAGCCTCGTCGAGTATCTCTCCAGCGAGCTTCAAGTGACGCCCGAGACGCCGCCCACATTCCTTTTCCACACGAACGAGGATACCGGGGTGGCCCCTGAAAACAGCGTGCTTTTCTACCTTGGGCTGAGGAAGGCGGGAGTTCCGGCCGAGCTGCATATCTACGAGCGCGGCCGCCACGGAGTTGGACTGGCTGCGACTGACCGGGTGCTATCGACGTGGCCGCAACGTTTGAGCGACTGGTTGTACTCGCGGGGGATACTGACTCGCTGAGACTACCGAGACACGATCAGGCGTCTGGCCGAGCCCCACAAGCGGACTGACCTGTTAGCGCAAGATCCGGGCGCATTGATCCAGGAAATCGGCGGGAGTCGTGATGCGCAACGCGGTGCGCTTGGCAACAGCGGGTGAAAAATGCGCGGTATTGCTGCTGAGCAGCCAATCTGGTTTTGCGTTGAGAGCCGCCGCGAGAACCGGGACATCATTCGGATGGCGGATTAGCTTCGACGCAGCATCAAACTCCGACTGGGAAACGTGGGGCACACGCTCGATAATCAGGCGTTCGAGAAGCAGCTTGAAATCGTCGCGCAGTTGCCGTCGTCCGCCGTATTGCGGCCCGATCTTTCGAGCTAAAGCGCGTCCCGTTTCCTCGATCACTATCTCGGCAAGCACAAATGTCAAAAGTGCCGAGCGGCCCAGGATCAGCACGCCCCGAGACGAACTCCACGGTGCGACAAGGCCTTCAACGAGAATGCAACTGTCGAGAAAAACGCGCGGGCGATTCACGAGACTTTCGTCTTCTTGACGCCAGTATTCTTGCCCCGGGTCTTCTTGACGCCAGCTACGCTGGTTGCATTTGCGGGCGTGTTCCCGTGCCGGGGGTAGCGCTGCTCCACAATCGCCGAGCGCTCAACAAGAGTTTGAGCGTTGAGGGACTCGACTGTCTCCCCGGCTGCCTTCATCGCGCCTTCGAGCCGCTGGCAGATCGATTCCAAAACAGCATCATGAGGAGCGACGACCAGCGTGTCCCCCATGCGCACGGCGATCACCTTTCCGCCGCCTGAAAGAGCGTGGTCCTTGCGAAACTCGGCGGGAATCGTGATCTGACCATTTTGGCCAACACTCAGAACAGTAACCGATGATGTAGGGGGCATTATTCAAAGTCTCCCTTCCATTTAGACTAGCACGGAATCCATGGACTACAAGATCCGTAGATACTCGGCGGCGGATTCAGAAGCGGCCATGGCGCCACCCGTCCGGCGGCGTGTCCGTCAGCGCTGCAACGGTCCGGCTGATTCTGCTATTCTTCGCGGCAGCATGAAAATCATCCATCGTTTCATCAGATTCGCGTTTATGCGAAAGCTGCGCCGTGCTGGAGGGCTCCTGGTGGTCGTGAGCGTCGCGGCGGCCTCCGTCAACGCGGGCACGCGGCCCGTCATCATGGGGACGCGGGGGGTGGTCGTCTCCGGGCATCACCAGGCCAGCGCGGCGGGGCTTGAGATGTTGCGCAAGGGCGGGAACGCAGCGGACGCCGGCGTTGCCACCGTCTTCGCCCAGGCCGTTGTCGAGTTCGACCGCTTCGGTATCGGCGGCGAAGTTCCGATCCTGATTTACCTGGCCAAGGAAGAAAAAGTCGTCTCGATCAACGGACACGGTTTCGCTCCTCTCGCCGCGACGCTGGAGTGGTTCAAAAAACGCAACATCGACGTGATGCCAGGCGACGGGTTCCTGCCCGCCGTCGTGCCATCGGCCGTTGACACCTTACTTTTGGCGCTCGACCGCTACGGAAAATTATCTTTAGCGGAGGTCTTGGCTCCTGCTATTGAACTGGCTGAAATGGGTTTCCCGATGTTCGGCGATTTCAGGAGCCATATAGAAGAGCAGGAAGAGCGGTTCCGGCAAGAATGGCCCAGCTCGGGAAAAGTGTTTCTGCCCGGAGGAGAGGTTCCCGAGATTGGGGATGTTTTCGTCCAAAAAGATTTGGCGCGTACTCTGCGGCGGCTCGTTGCCGCCGAGCAAGCGCACAAAGACGAAGGGCGGAGCGCGGCGCTCAAGGCGGCACGTGACCTCTTCTACAAAGGAGAGATGGCCTCGGAGATCGTGGGTTATCAGAAGAATTTCAAGTCGCGCGACGCCAACGGCACCGTTTCAGCGGGTCTGCTTTCTGAAGAAGATTTCGCGCTGTACCGGGCGCGCGTCGAAGAGCCCGCGAAATCATCCTACCGCGGCGTCGACGTCTACAAGGCCGGGTTCTGGTCCCAAGGGCCGGTCTTGCTGCAGGCCCTCAATATCCTCGAAGGGTACGATCTGAAGAAACTGGGGCACAACTCGCCGGCCTACATTCACGTTTTGGCGGAAGCGATGAAACTGGCGTTCGCCGACCGCGAGTGGTATTACGCGGACCCCGATTTTGTCGGCGTTCCCGACGCAGGGTTGCTGTCGAAAGAATACGCCGCTGAGAGGCGTAAGCTGATCGACCTGAAGAAATCTTCCATGGAGATGCGGCCCGGCAACCCGTATCCGTTTCATCCGAAAGAGATGGCCCACGGTCCCATTCCCGAGTCGATTGAGCTTCGTCCTGGGGAAACAGGGACGACCGGTACGCGAGTGGCTGACGCCGCTGGCAACGTCTTCTCCGCGACGCCCAGCGGAGGCTGGTTTCGCCATTCCCCGATTATCGAAGGTCTCGGCTTCGTCCTCGGCACGCGCGGACAGGCTTTTTCGCTGGACCCCGAGGCAGCCAATCGCCTCGAGCCCAGGAAGCGCCCGCGCACGACTCTTACTCCCAGCCTCGCGGTCAAAGACGGCAAGCCCTACCTTGCCTGGGGCACTCCGGGCGGTGATGCGCAGGACCAGGTCAACCTGCAATTCCTGCTGAACGTCGTCGACTTCGGCATGGATATTCAAGAGGCCATCGACGCGCCGTATTTTCTGATCTACGACTTTCCTAGCTCCTTCTACGGTCACGACTCGCGCCCCGGTTTATTGCGTTTGGAGAACCGTGTGCCGTCGGAAGTCTTCACGGCTCTGCGAGACTTGGGACACAATGCAAGACGGTCAGGCCCCTGGTCGGCCGGAGATGCCACCGCGCTGATGGTCGATTCCGCGCGTGGCGTTCTGTTCGGGGCCGCCAGCCCGCGGCGCGACAAGTCCTACGCTCTGGCGTGGTGATCGGGGTCTGCTGAAAGCAACCGAGCGGCAACCGGACAAAGCAGCCGACGTGGCGAGAGCGTCCAGGCTTGCCGCAAACCGATTCTTCGGTTTGTCGGGTTCGGCCCCGGTGCGTGGTGTTCGGCTCAGGCAACCGAGCGGCCCCGGTGCAGAGACGCCTCGTCGAATCGAGGCGCGGCAAACCTGGGGGTTCACGCCACGTCGCCCCGCGCCTCGTACTGACAGGTCTCTCATGCACTTTGCCTCGCCACCCGGTGAGAAATGCGGGCCAATTGCCGCGGCCGGCGACGATCATCGATAATCAACTTTCCGTGAACAAGCCATCCCTGCGGACCTGGGCGTGCGTGGTGAGCCTTTTTGCTCTCAACTCAATCCTGTGCCATGAACTCTTCACCGTTGAGTACACCCAGCACATGGGGTCGATCGAGGGCGCCTACATCTCGATCAGCCGATACGCGCTGGAGAACCCCGGGGGCTTACGCTGGTTCCCCCTTTGGTATGGCGGAATTTCCTACCAGAACAGCTATCCGCCGCTGCTTCATTTGCTGGTGGCTGTTTTCGCCGGAACGACAGGATTGTCGGTCGCTCTTGCCTACCACGCCGTTACGGCGCTGATGTATTGCCTGGGCCCGGTCACGCTGTTTTGGATGGGCTACCGACTCTCCGGTAGTCGCGCGACAAGTTTTGCGGCCTCCTTGCTGTATTCGCTTTTCTCGCCTTCCGTGGTTTTGATGCCGTCCGTCTTGGAAGACCTGGGAACGAGCCTCGGACCACGGCGGCTGCAGGCGCTCGTCTACTGGGGCGAGGGCCCGCACGTCATGGCGATGACGCTGCTGCCGGTTGCCATCGTCGCCCTTGTCGCCGCGCTGAAAAAGCCAAGCCCGGTACGGGTTTATATCGCGGCGCTCGCGCTAGCGTCCGTCGTTCTAACGAATTGGCTGGGAGGCCTCGCGCTGGCCGCTGCGGTCGTTGCGTACTTGCTCAGTCGATACGCCGGATCTTTGCGGATGTGGGCTATAGCCGCAGGCATCGGCGTCCTTTCGTATGCCTTGGCTTCACCGTGGATACCGCCGTCGACGCTGCTTACGATTCGCCGGAACGCGCAAGAGGTTGTAGGGAAATACCCGGTGGCTTGGAGTCAGATCGTATACTTATTGGTCGCGTTGGCCGTGCTGGCGCTCACCGGCTTTCTGCTGGTAAAAGCGCGGGCTCGCCCGGTTATTCAGTTCTCCGCTTTCTTCTTTCTACTGATGGCGTCGCAAGCGCTCTCTGGCGAGTGGCTCGGCATCTACATCTTCCCGCAGCCCGAGCGCTATCACCTGGAGATGGAGATGGCGATTTGCCTTGTCGCTGCCTTCGCTTGCGAGAAGATCGTAGGGTCCAACCGCGGGCTGCGCCTTGCTGTTCTATTGGTTGGACTCGGGCTAGTTGCGGGGCAATGCCACAACTATCGCGACTACGCAGCCGACCTGATCCAGCCGGCGGATATCGAATCGACGGTCGAATATCAAGTGGCTGGCTGGCTCGATAAGAATCTCCCGGGCGGGCGCGTGTTCGTGCCAGGTTCGGAGAGCTTCTGGCTGAACGCCTTCGCTGACAATCCGCAGCTCGGAGGGGGTTTTGATCAGGGAATCTCGAACCCAGCTATCCCGATGGTGACCCACGGACTCCTCGCCAACGAGAACGCCGGTGAGCTTGGGTTGACCTGGCTGCGGGCCTATGGGGTAGATGCGATTGCCGTTGGCGGGGCCAGTTCGCGGGAGTTTTTCAAGCCCTACAACGACGCCGAGAAGTTCGACGGGGTCCTCGAAGAGGCGTGGCGCGGCGGAGACGACGTAATCTATCGAGTGCCGCGCCGCTCAACCTCGCTGGCGCATGTCATCGAACCCGCGGACTGGGTTGCAACTGAGCCCGAGAACGCCCTCGACATCGAGCAGGTCACGGCATTTGTGAACGCTCTGGAGAATCCTGGGTTACCCGCGGCGAAGTTCAGTTGGAAAAGCCGGCATGAAGCTGAAATCGCCGCCGAGTTGGGACGCCGCCAATTCATCGCGGTGCAGGTGTCGTATGATCCTGGATGGCGCGCCTGGATCAACGGCGAACCGCGCCGAATCCTGCGGGACGAGCTGGGGCTGATGGTGATCGATGCGCGTTGCGAAGGCGCTTGCACGGTGAGGCTGATTTACGACGGGGGGGCCGAGATGTGGCTGGCGAAGGCGGCCAGCATCGGGTCGGTTCTAGGCGGCTTTCTTTGGCTGTGGGTGGACCGGCGGTCGAGATCCGCGTCCGCCACCTAGCCCTCATTTCCGTAGATGCCTTCGCGAGTTGTAGCTTCCGGTGATAGCACCGGCGTCTCAAGCGGCAGGGTGCGGTCCACATCGGCGAAGAACTCGTCGACTTCGCGCACGCGGTCCTCGGAGGTTTTGTCGTGATCACCGTCGGTCAGTTGTTCGTCATGGGGTTCCATAGTTTTTCTCGCGGTCGTGTTGGCTCTTAATTAGGCAGCTCGAATGCAGCGGTCGCGGCTACTGCACGTCCACGAACACCTCGTTACTCCTAACGTCGCCCACGTCTACAAAGAGCGGAAGCCTGCCAGGCGGCGAATCCAATGGAATCTGGACGTTGATCTGATACAACCCGGCGAAGAAGGGGGCAAGGCCGCTGAATAAGACCGATGCCTCGCGGCCGCCGATAACGACACGGGGGCTGACCAACGTACGTGACAAGGGAGACGCGGGAGACGCCAATCCCGTCCGTCCCAGCGGTTCAACAGTACCCAGGCCAGTCGCAAAGATCTGCAGAAAGTCTCCCGCTCCGGGCGCTCTTTGGGTGATGGGAGTCCCGTCGGCGTTCAAGATCGCACCGACACCGGTCTGGGCATTGAAGAAAATACCCGGCTGCGTTTGCACGATCGGAATCTCGATAGTTTCAGACGTTCCGGCCTCCGCCGTCACAACAATGGCCACGGTAGAGGCCGCCAATTCAAAGGGCACTTGAAAATTGATCTGAAGCGGCGAGACATGCAGGAGCGGTGCGGGAGTGCCGTTGATAGAGACCGTCGTGCCCGCTAACTGCCGGGGAAGCGGCAGGGAACTCGCTGACTCCGCGTCAGCCGACAGACTCGTCCCAAAGATGGAGTAAAGTCCGCCGAGAGTCAGAGCCGGCTCCGGAGACGACGTTCCGACATTGAAGCTCGCCGCGTTGACAACACCGGCGGCGAAAAAGACCGGTTTGGGGCCTAGCAACAGGGCGGTTGCGGTTGAGCTTACCGCGGGCGTGCCTTGTACTTCTGCTCTGAGTGCGTTGGTGCGCCCACTCCTACCCAGCCGCCATTCCACCTGGACCCGCCCCGTCGCATCCGTAGCGGCCTGGGCGGGAGTGGCGCTGCCATCCCCGCTCGCGCTCACAACAATCGGTATTCCCGCGTAGTGCAGCTTGTTGCGGTCCCGCAACCGAAACACAACGGGTTGCGGCAGGATGCTGCCGTCTCCGCCCGATTGATTGTTGCCCGATTCGATGACCAGGCTAAGATCCGTTGCCTGGTTCCTGACCTGGAGGACGGTTCTCGCCTCATCGTATCCGGGCAGTACGACGCGAGCCGTCAGGTTCGCGGTTCCCACGCTGTTCCCGGCAATCTCGAATGATCTATCGAGGGAGCCCGCGGGAATCGTTACGGTCGGCGGCACGCTGATCACGGGACTGTCGCTGGTCAGCAGCACTTCCAAGTCGCTGCCGAGCGGCGAGTCGATTCCCACCGTGGCCGTTGCGGGAAAACCTTGCAGCACCCCGGCCGCGGGCCAGGTCGACAAGTGTAAGAGCTTGACCAGGTCTGTTCGCGCTGACCCGCGTTGATCCACCGCTTGGTTGAAAAACTCCTGCCACTGGGTTCGGATGCGGCTGATCTTCTCAATATCGGCGGCTGGCGGATCGCCCCCTTCCGGCACCAAAAGAATGAAGGCGAAAGTCCAGTCTTTCTGAGCGACGCTGGCATCGGGCGACCGCTCACCCTCGGCGCCAATGACCATCTCCACCGTGATGTCTTTGCGGGTCCCATCGAAAGTCACTCCAACGGCAGGAGGTGAAGAAGGCGAGCGCGGAGTGGACGGATTCTCCACCAAGAAAGAAGGCGGCACCTCGTCCGCTGAGCGGAGCCCCATCAGGTACTGACCCAGCGGGCCGTATTTTTCCACGGCGGCTGTGGTTTCAAAACGAGGCGACACCATGCCCTTGTCGACAATGCGATTGCCTTCCACAACGGAAGCGTCCGAGTTGAAGAAGAAATTCCAATGCGCATTCTGCCTGCCGAGCAGCGCGTTGGACCGCAGTCCCGTCGCGGGGTCCAGAAATTGCGTGTAAACCAGAAAGCGGTGTCCGGCCTCTTGCCCCATCACCGATAGCGTGTTGTTGTGCCCCAGAATCGGGATGCTGGCGCTTGGATCATCCGGATAGTTGCTGAGCGGCCCCATGTTGAGATAGCTTTGCAGCCGCGCCGGTGACCCAAACGTCGGGCCAAAGTCGAAGATCGGATTCCCGTCCGGTTGCGGGCTGCCAATTCCGTCGACGTTGTTGCGGATGTTTAATTCGAAGGCGAAAGATCCCGGCCCAGCCTGAAGCGCCATGTTGTTGAAGAGCACCAGGAAGTCGTAGGAGTCGCTGTGATTCCGGTAGAACTTCCGCGCGACGGCGACGGTATCGACGCTGGTGACCCGCGTGAAGATTTCGGCCAGCCCGCCGGCTGCCGGTTCGGCCACGCCTTCCGAGAAATCCACCGCCGCCGCGTCCCCTTGCAGCCGCCCCGGGACAAGGCCGACGACGATATCGCTGAGATTGATAGCGGCGTAGTGGAACTCGATGTGGCCGTCCTGATGCAGCGCGAGCTGAAACGTCTGGCGTCTACCGGTGCCGACGAATCTGAATTCAGGCACATCGCGCCAAGTCACGACGACGCGCCCGGCGCCTAAGTGGGCTGTGACCGCGGCTTGAGACTGGGTCGGGTCAAGATCGGTGAACAACGCGGCAATCCGGGGAGGGCCGGCGACCATGCGGGCAAAGCTTCTCGAAGTGGAGCTAGCCTCGGGTTCCTCGAAGGTGACATTGCCGTCGGAGTGGACAAACACTTCCGAGTAGGTCTTATCGAAGAAAGGGAATGCGAACGGCAGCGCAACGCGCTCCGCATCGTCGTCGCCCAAGGTCAGCGGAATGGCTTCCGGCTCGATATCCGGGATGAAGCCCAGGGCTGTTGATTCGACCGTGTAACCCTCGCCCGCCCGCCGGAAAATCAGACTGCTCTCGTTGAGATCGAATGCGTTGGACCTCGTGACAACGCCATCCGATTCATCGAGGATGGCAATTTCGCCGGCGTCT
>Ga0114996_10001743_pt1 | contig 28859 bp, 22 predicted proteins | sample ArcticOcean_MG_C_4_FD_87039 | JGI IMG/M metagenome (GOLD analysis project Ga0114996, IMG submission 87039) | Marine microbial communities from western Arctic Ocean - ArcticOcean_MG_CB4_134 | ecosystem: Environmental > Aquatic > Marine > Oceanic | place: Arctic Ocean: Canada Basin | collected... | reverse complement strand
ATTCTCTCACGAGATGTGATCGCCAAAGCTTCCGCCGCCAGACCCATGTGACAAGGTTATGGCAGTCCACTCCATATGTAAAGTTATTTGTGAGACACTACACTAGAGTTCGAAACGCCTGCAGAACGGTTTAGCGCTTGTGTTGCATCGACCGGTTGAACTCGCAATCGTTCCTATGCCCCAATACCAAGACACTTCGACGCAAGGGCAGAGCCGCGACAGTAATGGAGCGGGCCCCGTACAGACGGGTACAATAGGCAACCGCATCATGAACCTAGAACCTTCCCCCAAAACAGTCGCACTAAGAACAAAGCTCGAATCCTTCATGGACGAGCACGTCTATCCCAACGAGACCGTCTTCGATCAGCAACTTGAAAAACACGGCCGCTGGAAACTCCCGCCCGTAATGGAGGAACTAAAGACCAAAGCACGCGACGCGGGGCTGTGGAATCTCTTCTGCTCCGATCCGGCGCACGGCCCAGGCCTCAGCAACCTGGACTACGCCCCGCTCTGCGAAGTGATGGGCCGCTCGCTCATCGCGCCCGAGGCTTTCAACTGCAACGCGCCCGATGTCGGCAACATGGAGACGCTGATTCTCTACGGCACCGACGCGCAGAAGAAGCAATGGCTTGAACCACTGTTGAGCGGCGACATGCGCTCCTGTTTCCTGATGACTGAACCGGAAGTGGCGTCTTCCGACGCGACGAACATCCAGTCGAGCATCGTCCGCGACGGGGACAACTACATCCTCAATGGACGCAAGTGGTGGACCACCGGTGCCGGCGATCCGCGCTGCGAGATCGGCATCTTCATGGGCAAGACCGACCCCGACGGCCCGCGCCACAAGCAGCAGTCAATGATCCTCGCGCCGATGGACACACCGGGCATCACCATCAAGCGCACACTCTCCGTCTACGGTTACGACGAAGCACCACACGGACACGGCGAGGTGCTGTTTGAGAATGTCCGCGTACCGGCGTCGAACCTGTTGCTGGGCGAAGGCCGTGGATTCGAAATCGCACAAGGACGTTTGGGGCCGGGACGCATTCATCACTGCATGCGGCTCATCGGCATGGCCGAGCGTGCCGTGGAGCTGATGTGCCGACGTGTCAAAGAGCGGGTCGCTTTCGGAAAGCCGCTCGCCGAGCAAGGAACCATCCGCGCCGACATCGCCGACTCGCGCATGGAGATCGAACAATCTCGGCTATTGACGTTGAAAGCCGCTCACATGATGGATACCGTCGGCAGCAAAGCCGCACGGGCCGAGATCGCCATGATCAAGGTTGTTGCTCCGAACATGGCGCTGCGTGTCATCGACCGCGCCGCACAGGCACACGGCGGCGCGGGCCTATCGGCGGACTTCCCTCTAGCCGCGCTCTGGGCCCACGCCCGCACACTCCGCCTAGCCGACGGCCCCGACGAAGTCCACCGCGAAGCCGTCGCGAAACTTGAGTTGCGAAAGCAGGATTCGTGAGAACGGACGCTCCCGTCAATCCGTACGAGCTACGGGCGGAGAGCATCGAAGAGCCACCGAAAAAACTATCAGCAATCGCGCTGCGGGTGGGCCCCGGCATCATCCTCGCAAGCACCATCGTGGGCTCCGGGGAGTTGGTCGCCACGACCGTCCTCGGCGCCGAACACGGCTACAGCCTGCTGTGGCTGATCATCGTCAGTTGCGTCATCAAAATCGTCGTCCAGAACGAGCTCGGCCGCTACACCATCGGCACCGGTGAAACAACGCTCGAAGCATTCGACCGCATTCCCGGTCCGCGCCTGGGCGCTTCGTGGGTCGTCTGGGCGTGGTTCTTCTCGACCGCGACATCGCTCATTGCCATCGGCGGAATACTCGGCGGGATCTCGCAGGTCATTCACATGATCGTCCCTAGCGTGCCGATCATGGCCTGGGTGTGGATCATCAATATCGCGACCGTCGCGATCCTCAGCGTCGGCCGCTACGAACTGATCGAGCGCGTTTCAGTGGCCATGGTCGCCGGGTTCACGGTGATGACGATCGGCGCCGCGTGGGTCTTGCTCGATAGCCCGCAGTACTTCTCGTGGAGCGCCGTGGCCGACGGCCTGTCATTCCACATGCCGGAAGGCGGCTTCCTCAGCGCGGTCTCGGTCGTAGGCCTAACCGGCGTCGGGGCGAGCGAGTTGGGCATCTACCCCTACTGGTGCCTCGAAAAAGGCTACGCGCGATTCACCGGACCGCGCGACGACTCACCGGCTTGGATCAGGCGCGCCCGCGGATGGATTCGCGTCCTCGGTTTCGACGTCATCAACTCGATGGTCATCTACACCTTCGCAACCATCGCCTTCTATCTGCTCGGCGCGGGCATCCTCAACGGCATGGGCATCGTGCCGGCCGGAACGGAGATGATCGAGACTCTCTCGAACATGTACACGGCCACTCTCGGCGAATGGTCACGCTACCTGTTCCTGGGCGGAGCAGCGGCCGTGCTCTACTCGACCGTCTTCGCGGGGACGGCAGCGCGCTCGCGCATGCTGGCCGACTGGCTCGGCATTCTCAAAGCCTACGACAAGGGCGACTACACCCTGCGTCTGCGGTTTCAGCGGTTATTCGTCATCGCCCTGCTCATCGTGCCTTCGCTCTACTACATGTTCTTCCAAGAGCCGGTGATGATGATCAAGATGGCGGGAGCGGTCGAAGCCGCGATGCTCCCGATCGTCGGATTCTCAACCGTCTACCTGCGCCACCGCCACCTGCCCCGCTCGATCGCACCGAAGGGTTGGTTGACGCTGGCGTTGTGGGTGACCTCAGCCCTGATGGCGGTGATGATGGGGTACTCAGTCCTGCAGCGCCTCACACCCTAGAACTACCATCCAGCGATCCGCACACAACAGGAACAGAGCCGCGACAGTTATGGAGCGGGCATTGAGGCGAGTGGGCGGCTTTCCGAGCCTCTCCTCTGGCGCAAGATCCCCAATGCGAGGGAACAAGACGCCTCTTCTCGGTGTCTGTGTCTAGCATGAACCTACTTCGTCTAGTCGCCCTTACCCTTCTGGTGGTTGCTGCCGCAGCGGCTCAGCAAGCCGAACGCCTCATCCAGGCCGTCGCCGTCGGCCATTCCCTCGGCAACGAGCCTAAGGGCATCGCCGCGCTCGAAGCCCTACTTGCCGAAGGCTTGGACGTCAACGCGGCCGACTCGACCCGCTGGACGGCTCTTATGGAGGCTTGCCTGGAAGGGCGCCCGGGAATCGTCGATTTCCTCGTAGCGCGCGGAGCGGACGCAAACACCTCCCAAGTGAAATTTGGCACGCCCTTGATGATCGCCTCTGGCGTCTGGATCGTCCGGCGGCGCGTTGAGAACATTGAAAAACGTGGACTCCCCGAGTCCTGGAAGGCCCGGCAACTCGCCGCCCCATTAGAGATGGCTAGAACTCTGGTTAAGGCAGGAGCCCTTGTGAATGTTCAACGCCCCGACGGCCGGACGGCCCTCATGAACGCCGCTATGATCGGATGGACCGACGTAGTGCATTTCTTGCTTGCCTCAGGTGCAGATGTCCGCCTACTCGACACCGAAGGCCGATCAGCCATGGACTATGTGAGCGCCACCCGTTCCACCGAGATCGAAAAACTCCTCGCTGCGGCGGACACGCCTCCTCGCTCGGGCAAATCCGGGCGCCTAATCTGCGACGCGCAACTGCGCCTCGCTGAACTCGGACATAGTAGCGGAATCGCTGACTGCATAGCAGGAGATTCCCTCCAAAAGGGTCTCCTTTCTTTTCAGCGAGCCGAAAATCTTGGAGCGACTGGCCAACTGGACAAGGACACCGTCGAAGCCCTCGGCCTTTAGCGATGACGAAGCCTGGGGGCTCTAGGACTCTTGGGGGACTCTTGGGGACAGAGCCCACAATTCCTTGGGGCAGCGGGCATGCCGCCCCTACGTTTCTACTTGCGGGTCTTGATCTTCGGCAGGTCCATCGGCTCGACGAGCTCAAAGAGGCCGAAGGAAAAGATGGCGGTGGCGGAGGCGATGGCAATATGCTGCTTGCCATCTACTTCATAGATGACCGGCGACGCCGTCGACAACTCGCCCATGTTGAAGTTCCAAAGATGCCGGCCGTTCTTCGCATCCAACGCAATCAACTGCCCGGCATCATCACCCGAAAACAGCACGCCCGTTTTCGTCGAAACCGTCCCGGTCCACATGCGGCCGAAACCCGTCATCGGATATTCCCAGGCGGCCTTGCCGGTCTTCGGATCCATAGCCCGAAGAATCACCTGACCACCTTCCTCGGTAGCGCCGCCACCGGGGAAATTCTTCATCGGCTCGGGCTTTTGTTCAGACATCGTGAACCAGCCGCATTGCTCCAATGTGAGCACGTAGAGCAATTCGGTGTCGGGGTGGTAAGTCTGGCCCATCCAGTTCGTCGCGCCCTTGACGCTCGGGCACACCCAGTTGCCTTCGATCGTCGGGTCTTTGTCGGGGACGAGAATCGGGCGGCCCGTCTTGTCGATGCCGGTCGCCCAATCGACACTGTCCGTCAGCTTGGTCGCGCGAAGAAACTCGCCGGTCTCGCGGTCCAACACATAGAAGAAACCGTTGCGGTTCGCGTGCAGAACAAGCTTGCGCGGCTTGCCCTCCCATTCGAGGTCCACCAGCATCGGCCAACTCTGCGCATCCCAATCGTGCGTGTCATGCGGCGTGAACTGGAAGTGCCACTTGATCTTGCCCGTCTCGGGATCAAGGGCCAGCAGCGACGAACTGTAGAGGTTGTCACCCGGACGCACCGACGCGTTGAAGTCCGGCCAAGGGTTGCCCGTCGTCCAATAGAGAGTGTTCAATTCCGGGTCGAACGTGCCGGACAACCAAGTCGCCGAGCCGCCCCACTCGATCAAATCGCCCCATGTCTCCGAACCCGGCTCACCTTTCGCCGGGACAGTGTATGTTCGCCAGATCTCTTCACCCGTCTCAGCCGACAACGCCGCGATAAACCCGCGCATGCCGTTGTCGCCGCCCGCGCAACCGACGATGACCATGTTCTTGAAGGCGAACGGAGCCGAGGTCGAGGTGATGCCTTCTTCAACCCGCGCATACTTCTTACTGAAGATCACACCGCCCGACCGCCGATCGAGCGCGGTGAGATAGTTGTCGCTCGTGACAAAGTAGACGCGGTCGCCCAAAATCGCCGGCCCGCGGTTCGGTCCCGACTCCTTAGCGCGCGCATCCACGTAGCTCCAAATGAGGCGTCCGCTTCGGGCATCGAGCGCGTACATGGCGTTCGTGTCGGTCACATACATCACGCCGTCGTAGACAACGGGGGAAGTTTGTAGACGCGCCGCGTTCGGTACGCGGTAAACCCACTTGGGGACCAACGATCCGGCGTTCTCCGGCGTGATCTGTTCCAGTGGACTATGACGCCAGCCGTTGTAACTGCCGGCGTAGGTAAGCCAGTCTTTGCCAGGGCTCTTGAGGATGTCTTCGTAAGTTACCTGGGCGCTCGCCACGCTACAAACCGCGAGGACCCATGCTAGAACGCGTATCAATTGCTCGACTCCGCGCGGTCGCGCAGACTCTGCCGCGCCAGAAAGGCGAACAGGCTCTCGAGTTCCTCGGCGGAAAGCCGCTCGCCATAGTCGCCGGGCATCGCCGAGCGTTCAAGGATCTCCAACTCGGCCACATCGCGCATCGAGATCAGGTGCAACTTCCCTGCCCTCTCGATCACCTGCAGCGAATAGTTGTTGCGGTTGCGCGCCACGCCGCGAATCGTCTGCCCGTTCTTGAGCTTCACCGTCACCGCTTCCTTCTCAAGCTGGTAAAGGTCTTTCGAAGGCTCCAGTACCGATTCGCGAATCACCGCCATCGGACGCACGCCGCCGATATTCGTCAGGTCCGGTCCGAGATAGCCGCCCTTACCGCTAATCGTGTGGCAGTTCGAGCACTTGGCTTTCTCGCCCCAGTAAATCTTCTCGCCGGCATTCGCATCACCCGGCGGAGGGTTCTCAGCCGCCGGTCCGATCAACGCGTGAATGAAGGCAACAAGCTGCCAGGTCTCATCGTCCGTCAGGCTCGTCGGCGGCATCGAAGTTCCGGGTAGCCCTTCTCGAATGATCGAGAAAACCTTCTCGTCAGTGAGCGGATGCCAGAGCGGCCGCACAACCAGATTCGGACCGCGCCCGCCACTGCCGTCCGGGCCATGGCACCCGGCGCACGAACGCTGATAGAGTTTCTCTCCCGCCGCGATCTGCGCCGGATCGCCGATCGCCGGATGATTCGACTCGCTCTCGTAGCGCCCATGCTGCGCCGCAAGCGACAGCGCCAACAAGAGCAAGCAAAGAAACATCCTCATGGCATCATCATGATACAGAAGGCCGTGCAGGGGTAGGGTGTCAGAGGTGTCATTCGTTTCTTAGCGTCGTTCCGACGCCACCTGCTCCAAATACACCTTCTCGTAACTCTCCACCGCCGCCCGATACCCTTCCGGGTCGACGAATGTGTCGGGATCATACGCCTGCCCCGGCTTGTATTTGTCATGCAAGCCGTACTGCGAAGCATGTCCGGCGACCCAAACATCCACGGGCAGAGCTTTCTGCTTGCGGAACGTCTCGACAAAATCTTCCGACATACCGGGATACGTCGGATCAACCACCAGCCGCGTCCCGGGGTTGATCGACGCCATGTTCGCGATCGCCACGTCATGATCGCGGCCACCCTCACGCGCCTTCATCGTGTAGCTCGCACTGCCCACCGTGTGCCCCGGTGTCGCCACAACCGTAAGCCGCGTCTTGCCCAGCTTGATCACTTCGCCGTCTTCGATGACGCGGTCCACCTTCAGCGGCTTGAACGATACTTTGCCGCCGAACAGGGGGTCGCTAAACCCGCCGTCTTCCAACAGGGGCGCGTCGCCCGCCGTCGCCCACACCTCGGCCCCGGTAATCTTCTTGATCTCGGCCAGCGCCGCCGTGTGGTCCCAGTGCGCCTGCATCGTCAGCAGGATCTTCACATCTTCCAATTGGAATCCCAGCGAATCCATTCCCTTGCGGATCAGCGGCGTCGAGTCTTCGAGCCCCGTATTGATGAGGATGTGCCCTTCATCCGAAGTGACCAGATACACCCCCAGGTCATACGTCCCTACTGAGTAGAGGTTGCCGATGACGCGATGAGCAGAAAAAGGCCGCGTCCAGTCTTTCGGTTGAGCGACAGCCGGCACAGTGACGAGGAGGGCCAAGCAGAACAGGGCAATGAATCGACGCATATCAATTCATTATGCCGTTCCAGGAGGCACAGTACTCTTACTCAAGCGTCCTCTCGCTCCAATCGTCAGAACAACATCTTCCAGCGGTACAATCGGTGGGTCCTACCCGACCTCCACGGGCCACATCAAACCGCGTGCAACATCTCATCCGAAGACCCATCGTTCTCCGGTCGCTCATGCTCACCGCAGGGGCCCTCTGCATCGTGGCCGCATGGCAACCGTGGCAGATTCGGCAAGCAAGAGCCGCCGCCCCGCCCAAAGCCGACTCGGCATGGGTACGCGTAGCATCGCACGCCGTCACCTTCACCCTCTCGGTCCTTGAGAACCACCCCGAAGCCATCGCGCCGTCCACCAAGTCGCGACTCTACGACGCACTCAACCGATTCATCAACGGCAGCCGACAGCGCGGCTTGCTCATCCGCGTTCGCACAAGGCTGTCCGAGGCGGAGATGAAAGCCGGGCTCGATGAAGCCGACATCACCTATGCCCAAGCGGCTCGGGATCTCACAGCGGCCTTCACCAAACTTCCAAATCTAATCCGCTGGACACAGTCTCCCGACAATCAACTCAACGTCGCCGCGCCGTTCGGTGACACGACGCTCATCATTCACCGGCCCGGCAGCGGCGAGCAACCACCCGCATTCGAAACTCGCGAAGTCGACTTCGCCACCGACCTTACCGTCAGCTTCCCCGAGGGCCCGTTCTTCGGCGCAATCACCCTCAAGAACATTCCGGCCGGAACAACTCGACGCGCCCTGACCCTTCACTCCGCTGACAGCCAACTCACGCTGCGAATCCAAACGACCGTGCCGCCGACGCACGCAACCCGATTCCGAGTCCTCGGTGACGACGGCCAACCGACCGAGGCCACAGTCGCCGTCTATTCGGAAGGCGGCCGCTTCGTGATCCCCGACTCCGCGCTCGACTTCTCGGCGGGAGGGGTCCACTACCAAGCCACTCAGTTCAAGAACCTTGTCAACGCCAAATACTGGCCCGGCGAAGACGGTTTCGAGCGAGCCTTCTTCGTGCGTGGCGAGTTCCGACTCGAACTGCCGGTGGGAGAATACCGCATCATCGCGTCCAAGGGCCCGGAGCACCTCGCCGTGGACGAACGCATCACCATAGAAGGTCCCTCCACCAAGCCTTACAAGATCCAACTCAAGCGCTGGACCGACATGTCGTCGCGTGGCTGGCACTCCGGCGACTGCCACATTCACTACGAGCGCCTCGACCCTACCGCCGACAAGCGTCTCCGCCTCTGGACCCAAGCCTCTGATCTGCGCATGGGCAACATCCTCCGCATGGGCGACGCACGCGAAACCTTCTTCCCGCAACGCGCCTGGGGCAAGAAAGGGCGCGCCAACTGGCCGGGACTATCCCTCGTCCCCGGACAGGAAGACCCGCGCACCAGCTTCATCGGACACACCATCAGCCTCAACCTCCCGCGACCGGTTCGCTTCGAGCAGAGCTACTACCTCTACGGCAAAGTCTTCGACGAAGTCCGCCGCATCGGTGGGCTCGCCGGATACGCACACGTCCACGACGGCAACTTCCTCGTCGATCGCGACATGGCGATCGGCATCGCGCGCGGCAAAGTCGACTTTGTCGAGATCTGCGAATTCGGCAAGATCGGCGTCGACCTCTACTACGAGTTCCTGAATCTCGGCTTTCGCCTTACGGCGGCGGGCGGAAGCGATGTCCCTTGGGGCGCGCGCGGCGGCGCGATGGTGGGCGAATCGCGCGTCTACGTCCACACCGGCCGGCCCTTTGACCCCGATGAATGGTTCGATGGGCTGAAGAACGGACGGACGTTCGTGACCCTCGGGCCGATGATTGACTTCACCGTCGACGGCCAACTTCCCGGCGCACAACTCGAACGCAGTGAGGGAGAGAAACTATCTATCCGCGCCACCGCAACCGTTGGCGAATCGCGCATCCCCTTCGAGCAACTCGAAATCATCGCCAACGGTGAAGTGATCCACACGACACAGCGCAGCGGGAAGAAGGGCACGATCGAACTTGACCTGCCACTCAAACACGGCCAATGGATCGCCGTGCGCACGATCAGTGACGGCAAGATCGGTGCGCACACAACGCCGGTCTACGTAACCGTCGATGACGATCCTCATTGGAATCGTGAGCTAGCACCGAAGCTCGTCGAGAACCGGCTCCGAAGTCTCAACGAAGTCGAACAGCTTCTCGACGCCGCCGGCGAAGGTATCGGCGACGGCCGCCAGGGTAACTGGGAAAACGAGGCCGCCTTCCGCCAAGGCGCGGACGAACTCCGCTCAACCGTCAACGAGGCCCGCCAAGTGTATCGGCAACTCCTCCGATAGCCACTTTCCAAAGTTCTACGATGAAGACTATGAAGACCTCACCGAGACTACTTTGCCTGGCCCTCGCTGTGGTTGCCCTCGCGGGGGCCCAAACCGTCCCGAAGACGCTGACGCTGCCCCAAGCCATCGACATCGCCCTTTCCCAAAGAGCTGAACTCGAAGCCGCCCGCGAAGTGATCAGCGCAACGGTCGGAGCCGAGGGACAAGCCGGCCGTTCACCCAATCCGACCTTCTCTTTCCAGACGGAAAACTGGCGTTTCCACGGCACACCCACCTTCTCCGTCGGACGGAACCTCGACCTGTTCGCCTTCGTTTCACAACCTATCGAAACCGCCGGCAAGAAGGCCCGCCGCGTCGCGCTAGCCGGTGAGGACCGCCAGATCGCTGAGCTGGAACGGGAGGCTGCCGAGTGGAGAATCCGCCGACAGGTCAAGCACGCTTACTGGAGCGCCCTATCCGCTCGCCGCTACGAGACCGTCCTGGCTGACCGCCGGGAAGCCGTCAACCGGCTCGTCGAATACCATGAAGTTCGCGTTCGCCTTGGGGCGGCAGCCGAACTCGATCTCATCAAAGTCCGTCTTGAAGGCGAGAAGCTTGAGATGCACTACATCAACGCGCAGACCGAAACCGAGCGAGCCCGGTTCGGATTAGCCGCCGCGATGGGATTGTCATCGCCCGTATTCGACGTCGCCCTCCGCGATCCCGACCTTCCCGCCGATACGCCTGACACAGAGCACCTGATCGAAACCGCGCTGAACAATCGTGTAGAAGTCCGTCTCGCGCGGGCCATGATTGAACGCGCCCGAGCGCAACTCGGCGTTCGCGAGGCGTCCGCGAAACCCAACGTGACGCCCTACTTCGGGTACAAGCGGGCAGCCGGATTCAATACGCTGATCGGCGGCGTCTCGATGCCGCTAGCCGTGTTTGACAAGAGGTCCGGAGCTATCGAAGAGGCGGCGGCCCAAGTACGCGGGTTCGAAGCCACTTTGCGCTCAACGCAGGCGCAAGTCCGGGCCGAAGTCGTCACCGCGGCGGCCCTAGTTAAGCGGCGAGCCGATATGCTGAGTCGTATCAACGACCGCATACTCAACCAGGCCAATGAAACCGCGCGCATCGCGTTAGCCGCCTATCAAGAGGGCGGCACGGAATTGCTCGGCGTCATCGATGCCCAGCGGACACAGAACGAAGTGAGCCAACTCCTCGCCGAGGCGTCGCGCGAATACGCCCTGGGCTGGGTCGACCTTGAGAGCGCCGTCGGAGCCGACACGCTCATCCAAACGACTGCATCTTCACAAACAGCCGCGATTAACTGAGAGGATGCGAGTACAGGTGCTCACCAACAACAAGTCCGACACCGCTGACAGGGACACAGGGCCTCGGTCAACTTCCCGGTCCGCCCTGTACGTTCTCCTTTGCCTCGCTCTCCTCGGTCTTGCCTCCTGCGAAGGCCAACCTGTTGAGTCCGCCACCGAGCAGCCGGCGACGCCCCCTACCGAGGAAGCGCCGGCCAACGAAGTTCACCTCGGCGCCGAAGCCATCAAGCTCGCGAACATCCAGTCGGCTCCAGTTGAAACCGCCGCGCTTAGCGAGACCATCGAGGCACCCGCCCGCATCACGCTCGATCAAGACCGAACGGCGCGCGTCGGCTCATTCGTCGAAGGCGTCATTCGCGAGTGCTGCCTTACCGTCGGCTCGGCCGTCAAGAAGGATCAATCACTCGCGCGCCTCCATAGCCATTCTGGTCACGACGCCGAATCCGACTATCTGCAATCTCTCGCCCAACTGCAAAGCAGAAAGTCCGAACTCGAGTACGCCGAACAGACGCACCAGCGAGCTTCGCGGCTACATGAACTCAAGGCCGGATCCCTCCAGAGTCTGCAAGACGCCGCAACGCAGCTTGAGCGGGCGGCCACAGCCGTCACCCATGCCGAGGCGGAGGTCCAGCGAACCGAACACCATCTCAATTTCCTCGGGCTGCCGCTCCCCACGGCAACCCCTTCCGAGGAACCCGACGGTGAAGAACATGATCACCTGATCACCGTTCGTTCTCCCCAAGATGGAACCGTCATGGAGAGGCACACGACACAGGGCGCCGTCGTCACGCCCTCCGACACGCTCTATGTCATCAGCAACCTCAGCCAACTCTGGGCGATCGCCCAGGTTCCCGAACGGCATCTCGGAGTGCTGCGCCGCAGCATGACTGTCGAACTACGCGTCGAGGCTTACCCTGGCCGCCGCTTCCCGGCGCGGATCACACAGATCTCCGACGCACTCGACCCGGAGTCGCGGACCGTGCAGGTGCGATGTGTCGTCTCGAACTCCGGCCGCGCTCTCAAGACCGAGATGTTCGCCACGGTCTCAATTCCCGTCGGTAATACCGACCCGGTTACCGTCGTACCCGTAGCAGCGCTACAGCCGATCGACGGCGTCGACACTGTGTTCGTCGAACGCGCGGCAGGCAGCTTTGAAGTCCGTCCCGTCACGACCGGCCGGCGCTCGGCCTCTCTGATTGAGATCCTAAACGGCCTCAACATCGGGGAGCGGGTCGTCGTGGAAGGGGCGTTCCACCTCAAATCAGAACGTCTCAAGAGCCGCATGGGAGAAGAGTAGGGCCTATCTCGAAGTTCAAAGCGGCATGCTGAAACGCGTCATCAACTATCCGCTCGACCATCCCTGGATGGTCGTCTTCGGACTCATCGCGCTCATCGTGGGCGGCCTGCAGGCCCTGCGCACTCTGCCGATCGACGCCTTCCCCGACCTCACGAACAACCAAGTCACTGTCATCACCGAAGCGCCCGGCCTAGCCCCCGTCGAAGTCGAGCAGCTCGTCACCTTCCCCATCGAGGCGGCCATGATGGGCCTGCCCAGCACCGAAGAAGTCCGCTCGATCTCAAAGTTCGGCCTCTCGATCGTGACCATCGTCTTCGCCGACGACGTGGATACCTACTTTGCCCGCCAGCTCGTGAATGAGCGGTTGATCGAAGCGCGCAATCGAATTCCTCAGGGCATCGAACCCCAAATGGGCCCTGTCGCAACGGCCTTCGGGGAGGTCTACCAGTACACCCTCGAAGGCGAGGGTTATTCCGCCATGGAGTTGAAAACACTCCACGACTGGGACGTCAAATACCAGCTTCGCGCCGTGCCCGGTGTCGCCGACGTCAACACTTGGGGCGGTCTTTCACAACAGTTTGAAATCATCGTCGATCCCTACCGGCTCCAAAGCCACGGCCTCACGCTCCGAGACGTTTTCGAGCGCGTCCGCGACAACAACGCCAATTTCGGCGGCGGCTTCGTCGAACACGGCTCCGAACAGTACACCGTCCGCGGTCTCGGTCGAGTCGAAGACATGCATGAGATCGAGTCCATCGTGCTCGATTCCCATCACGGCATTCCGATCGTGATCAGAGACATCGCCGAAGTCCGCATCGGCAGCATGCCGCGGCAAGGGGCCGTCACACGCGACGGCGATGGCGAGCGTGTCTCCGGCATGGTCATCATGCTCAAGGGACAGAACAGTAAGACCGTCATCGAACGCGTCAAGCTGGCCCTTGAGAACATGCGGGCGTCCCTGCCTGACGGAGTAAGCATCGACCCCTTCTATGACCAATCCGACGTGATCGACGGCACCATCGGCACCGTTCGTGACAACCTGTTCAAGGGTGGCGCGCTCGTCGCGGTCGTCCTGTATCTTTTCTTGCGGCAAGCTCCAGCCGCTCTCATCGTTGTCGCCGTCATCCCGCTCTCGATGCTCGTGGCCTTCCTCGGCATGCAGTTCTTCGGAGTCTCAGCCAACCTGATGAGCCTCGGCGCAGTCGACTTCGGCATGGTCGTCGACGGCTCCGTCATCATGGTCGAGAATTGCATTCGGCGCCTGCGGCAACGGGGCGTTGACCCATCCACCGCGGCCCGTAGCCACTTCGAGGAAATCCGAGCGGCGGCCCAGGAAGTTGGGCGTCCGATCCTGATGGGCGTCGCGATCATCATTGCCGTCTACATGCCGATCCTGACCTTGCAGGATCTCGAAGGGCGTATGTTCCGTCCCATGGCGGTCACTGTCTGTTCGGCCTTGCTCGGTTCGCTGGCGATCACGATCCTGGTTGTGCCGGTCGCCGCAAGGGTCTTGCTGCGCAACGTCAAGGAGACGCCCGAGCCCTTCATGGATCGTATTCGAAGCGTCTATACCCGCATCATGGAACGGCTCATCCGGAGGCCCCTGCTCGTCGTCGCGCCAGCGCTACTGATTGTCGTGGCCGCGATCAGCTCGCTCGGGTTTATCGGCACGGAGTTCATGCCGCGGCTCGACGAAGGTTCGATTCTTCTTCAAACTTTCAAGCTGCCCAGCATCTCACTCACTGAATCCGCGCACATCGGCCTCGATGTCGAGCGCGCGTTGCGGCGACTGCCTGAAGTAACCAGCGTGGTTACGAAAATCGGGCGTCCCGACCTCGCGATCGAGGCGATGGGCATCTACGAGAGCGACGTCTACGTCGGCATCAAGCCTCGTGAGGAGTGGACGACGGCCTCCACCAAAGAGGGCCTGATCGACGCCATGTCGCAGGAGCTTTCGGGTATCCCCGGCGTGGTCTACAACTTCACCCAACCGATGGCCATGCGACTCGACGAGACCATCTCCGGCGTCAAGGCCGATGTAGCCGTCAAGATCTTTGGAGACGACGAACGACTCCTCGATCGCACAGCCGACGATGTTCTCCGCGTGCTCGCCCGGGTGCCAGGCGCCGCCGATACGCAGAAGCAAGTCTTTTCCGGCGCCGCCGAGTGGCAGGTACATGTCAACCGCGCCGAACTCGCGCGATACGGCTTAAACGTCACCGACGTGCAGGATCTCGTGCAATCGGCCATCGCGGGTAAACCCGTCACCGAACTCGTCGAAGGACGCCGCCGCTTCCCCATCACCGTGCGCCTCCCCGAAGCCTTCCGCGCCAGTCATGAGCGACTTGGCGAACTACTGCTCCGCGCCCCCGATGGCGAACAGGTCCCACTGAATCGCGTCGCTGATATCCGCCCCGCCAGCGGCCCTGAGGTCGTCGAACGTGAGAACAGCCAACGCCGACTTATCGTGCAGTCCAACGTACGCGGTAGAGACCTCGGAAGCTTCGTCGCCGAGGCCCAAAAACGAGTTCGCGCGGAGGTCGATCTGCCAACGGGCTATTTCATCAATTGGGGTGGACAGTTCGAGAATCAAGAGCGTGCCATGAACCGGCTCATGCTGGTCCTACCTGCTGTCCTTGCGCTTATTTTCTTCCTGCTTTTCTCAACGTTCGGCTCCGTACGGCAGTCGCTGCTCGTACTGATGATTGTTCCATTCGCGACGGTCGGAGGCATTGGAGCGCTGTGGCTGCGTGACATGAACCTGAACGTCTCGGCATCGATCGGGTTCATCGCTGTCTTCGGCGTGGCAATCCTCGACGGCGTCGTTCTCGTTTCCGCGACGAACGCGCTCATCCAAGACGGGCGCTCCATCAAGCAAGCGGTTATCGAGGCGGCGTCCCTGAGACTGCGGCCCGTCATCATGACGTCGGTCGTGGCCGGTCTCGGATTCCTTCCCATGGCGATCGCCACGACGACCGGAGCCGAAGTCCAACGCCCGCTTGCCACCGTAGTCATCGGCGGCCTGGTTTCCTCGACGCTGCTAACGCTGCTTCTATTGCCCCTCATGTTTCCGTGGTTCCGCGGGAGAGCAACCAAAGAGGGGTAAGCGCTTTGACACAGGGCGCACACTGAAACCCGAAGCACGCCGCCGCCTTCCGAACCGATCCAAAGATGTTTCCGTTCTTCCTTGGCGAGCTTTGCGGTACTTTGCGTCTTCGCGAGAAACGCTTTTCCGACATGACCGCCCGGTATCATGAGACTGCCAGGGAGGGATAAACATGAGTTCAGCAATTCCAGCCGACTATCGCGATCTGTTCGACAAGAAAGCTTTCGCGCACTTGGCGACCTTGATGCCGGATGGGCGGCCGCAAGTCACCCCTGTGTGGTGTGAACTAGACGGGCAACACGTGGTGGTCAACTCGGCGAAGGGCCGCCAGAAGGATCGCAACATGCGGCGCGACCCGCGCGTCACGGTCACCATCTCCGACCCAGAGAACCCTTACCGCTACCTCGAAGTACGAGGCAGGGTGGCCGAGATTACCGAAGAGGGCGCCGACGACCACATCGACCGCTTGACAAAGAAGTATCTCGGGCAGGACAAGTACCCCTACCGGCAACCGGACGAGGTCCGGGTTGTCTACCGGGTGGAGCCCGAGAAATTCTCGTTCATGGGTTAGTCCCGCACTCGCCTAGGCTGCTTTGGGCTGCGGCGCGTATTTTCGGCGGACCAGGAAGATGTAACCCAGTATCCCGAGAACGAGCCAGAAGCCGATGGTCTTGATCGGCATGTCAAAGCTACCGGTCTGATCGATCAACCAACCGGTGAGGGTCGCCGAAACAATGCCTGCCAAGTTCGCCGCGGTGTTCTGGATACCCACGACCATCGCGATACTGCCGCCGGGAATCAGGGTTTGCGTCAGCGCCCAGTAGTTGGCCGTGGCGAGTCCGAGTCCCCACATTGAGACGACCGCGACGAAGAGCATCACATCGGTGTCGTCGACATAGGCGCCGAGTGTCTGTGTCGCCGCGAAACTGAAGCCGAGAATCGTGAATCCCTTGCGCACAGTGATCGGGTCGTAGCCACGGCCGATGAACCAGTCGGCGAGTGCGCCGCCGATCCAGATCACAACGGCCATGCCGCCGAAAGCCACGCCGCCGTACCAGCTCATGTCCTTGATCGACATGCCGAACTTCTGTCCGAAGTACTGCGGCATCCAGGTCATGCCGTAGTAGACGAAGTACATGTAGCAGAAGGTGCCGAGCACAACGCCCCAGATGACGGGGCTCGAAAGGATCTCTTTCGTGGAAACCTCCTGAAGCTTGTCGTCCTGTGGCCGTGCTTTTTCGAGTTCTTCACGTTCGGCTCGGGAGATCGCGGCAATGTCATCCGGCTTGACCCAGAACATCCAGGGGATCAGAATAATGAGCCCGCCGACACCCATGATGAGGAACATGATCTGCCAGTTGAAGGTCGTGATCAGGTATCCCGCTAAGGGAAGGCCGATCGCGGGACCGAGCTTCGTTCCCGTCATGTAAAGACCAACAGCCGTGCCGCGCTCCTTCTCGTCGAAGTGCATGCGGATGTAGCGCATGCTCGACGGCGTGACGACCGACTCACCCACGCCAAGAAGGAGTCGAATGACTAAGAGGAACCAGAGTCCGGTTGTAAACGCTGTCGCCGCCGATGCCACCCCCCAAAGAAGGTTCCCGTAAAAGTAAGGCTTGCGCACGCCGATCTTGTCAACCCAGATGCCGGAAGGTATTTGGAGCAGTGTATAGCTCCAAAAAAATGCACCGAGCGCAATACCCTGTTGCGTGGGGCTCAGGTCGAGAGTTGTAACCATGACCGGCAATGCGATCGTCAGGCACACGCGGTCGAAGTAGGCGTTGATCATCCCGAAACTCAGGAGGCCGACAACGGGCCAACGCATCTTGTCTTGGTCAGCTCCCGCGGCCGCGGGTTGCGGTGTGGCAGTACTCATCTAGCTGGACTCCTCGGGCCGAAGCGGCTCGGCTGACAGGGGATTGCGGAAGAAGATGTACTCTTCGACGGGCCGTCCCCCGATAACGTGTTCTTGTAGGATGCGCTCGGCAACTTCGGGTGTCACGGAATGATACCAGACTCCCTCGGGGTAGACGACGGCGATCGGCCCCTGGGCACAGGTGCGCAGACAATTCACCTTGCTGCGGAATACGCAGCCGTCTCCGTCGGCTAGGTCGAGTTCAACCAATCGCCTCTTCAGATAGGCCCAGGATTCGTTGGTCACGTCCCGCGGTGCGCACTTGGGTTTCGTCTGGTCCGCGCAGATCAAGAAGTGCCGCGCATAGGGGCCCGTCGGTACGGTCAAGGTCGCCGGAGCAGGCGTAAGGTCGGGAGAATCCACAAAGGGTCGCCGCGTCGAGGCGGTTCGCCATTATAGCGGACCCTTGACGATTTCTTAGCGTTTCGCAGTGGCCCGCCGTGACCCATGAAACGTTACGCAACCAACGGCACAGTACGCCACGTGGCTGTAACATAGTGAGGGATAAGAGGCGGGATCGGTAACCGATAGCGGCTTCGACGGGTCAAAGACACTAGGGGATGAGCCCAGCGCGGGCTCTGAGGAGAAGGAATCATGAAGCGACGCGGACAGTGGTTCATGAACGTGCTGATCCTGGCGGTCTGTCTAGGGCTGGCCGGTTTGACGGCGTCGTTCGCCCAGAGGTCCGGCCCACTCACCCCGAGCGGACCTCGCCGGGCCCCAGGACCGACCGTAGCCAAGCCGGAAGTCCCCAAAGAACTGCCGCCGATCGAGACCCGGCAGAAGCAGGAAGTGCCGGACGACCTGGCGCTGTTCAGCTCTGAGACGAACGTTGTGTCGGTTGACGTCGCCGTTCTCGACGACAACGGCCGCTTCATCCCGAAGATCCCGCAGGGCAATTTCATGGTGATGGAAGATGGCGTTCCGCAGCAGGTCCAGAGCTTTGGCGTATCGCAAGCCCCGATGACCGTCGCGCTGTTGATCGAGTTCAATGCCCGCTTCCAGCAGTATTGGTCGGAAACGTGGTACCAGACGCTGACCGCCGCCTACGGATTCGCTGAGACTCTGAGGCCGGAGGATTGGGTGGCCGTCATCGCCTACGACTTGCGGTCCGAGATCCTGTCTGACTTCACCAAGGACCGCCGCGAGACCTACCAAGCATTGCAGCGCCTACGGACGACAGGGTTTTCCGAGGCGAACCTGTTCGACGCCTTGACCGATACCTGCGAGCGCATGAGCGGAATCGAAGGCCGCAAATCCATTGTCCTAATTTCGACCGGCATGGACACGTTCAGCAAGCTCAACTACGGCGAAGCGCGCCGCATCGTGCAGGAAGCCGGGGTGACGGTGTACCCGATCGGCATGATGCAGATGCTGCGGGAGCGAGCCGATGCCTACGGCGCTTTCGACGGCGCGTGGGGAGGCGCGGCGCGGCTGGACTTCCTGCAGGCCGACAATCAACTGAAGACCTTCGCGGCCGAATCGGGTGGGGCTGCTTTCTTCCCGAGGTTCTACGGCGAGTACCCGAGCATCTTCCAGACCATCCACTACACGATGCGGAATCAGTACGTGCTCACGTACGTACCGACCAACCAACAAAAGGACGGGGAGTGGCGCAAGATCAAGGTGCGGCTTATTGACCCCAAAGACCCCAAGAAGGACCTCCGTATCGTTGCGGGCAAGAAGAACAAGCGCGTGAAGTACAGCGTCGTGGCCCGGTCCGGCTACCGTGCCCCGCGGTCGGTCGAATAGGGGCAGGCGTTCCCACACCAGAGTCGTCTGGGAATGTTCAATTCATTCTCGCCAGACTTGTTTTATTCGTTTTTTGGCCCCCAAACGGGATGCGCAAATGCGTGGTGTTGTCAAGCTCCGCATCTCTCGTATTTTCAATAACATCGAGTCGCGTTGACAGCCATCTTGGGCCAAGTTACGCTGACGATTCTTAGTTCTCGCGACAAACCCCCTGGGGCAGGCAACAGCATTGACCGACAGCACACCTCTTCGTATTCTTCTGATCGACGACAACAAGCACGGGCTCGACGCCCGACGCGTTCTGCTGGAGGATCTGGGATACCAGATCGACACTGCCTGCTGCGGAGAGGAAGGCCTCACGGAGTTTGAGAAGGCGGCATTCGATCTGGTCGTCACCGACTACCGGATGCCTGACCTACACGGGTCGGAGGTGATCAAACGGATTCGCACCCTCAACGCGAGCGTGCCGATCGTGATGCTGTCCGGTTATGTCGAGAAGCTCGGCCTGACGAAGGAGCAGATCGGGGCCGACATGGTACTGGCCAAGGGTCCGAATGAAGACCGGGATTTAGCGCGAAGCATTGCGCGGCTCGTAAAGAAGAAGCCCAGCTCCGAGAGCGGCGGCCGGCGGACACGGAAGGCGCGCGGCGCGGCGTTGTGAAGCGCTAGGATCGGATCATGCCCGGTACGAAGATCACGTGGCTCGGCCACTCCACCGTTTCGATCGAATTGCCCGATGGGAAGGTCATCCTGATCGACCCCTGGATCGAGGGCAACCCCAGCTATCCGGCGGGTCACGAAATCAAGCGGGTGGACGCGGTGTTGATCACCCACGGCCATATGGACCACTTCAACGATGCGGTGTCGATCGCCAAGAAGTTCAATCCGACAGTAGTGGCGATCTATGAGATCTGCCAGTGGCTCGGCGGCAAGGGCGTCGAGAAGCTCGAGCCGATGAACAAGGGCGGCAGCGTTGACGTCGCGGGCGTGAAGGTAACGATGACCCACGCGCAGCACAGCAGCATGATCGACGACGGCGGCAAGATGGTCTACGCCGGCGAGGCTGCGGGCTTCGTGGTGCGTTTGCCGGATGGCCGTGCGCTCTATCACGCCGGCGATACGAACGTCTTCAGTGATATGCAGTTGATCCGCGACCTACACGGGCCGAAACTGGTGATGCTGCCGATCGGCGACCGCTTCACGATGGACCCGCGCGAAGCAGCGTTGGCCTGTTAGTTCCTGGAGCCGACGCACGTCCTACCAATTCACTGGGGGACATTTCCCTTGCTCACCGGCACGCCGGATCAGCTCAAGGGGCTGTTAGCGGATCAACCACGTGTGCAGGTGATCGAGACAGAGCCCGGCACGGCATTCGACTGGTAGGGGTTCCGGGGAGTTGCCCCCCGTTCAGGCCCGCTACTTGCCGGTCTGCCGAAAATCGGGGACTGTACCAAGCGCCGCCTTCCCAACTCCTTTGCTTGCAACCTTGTCAAGCGGCGCGCCGTGGACTGTCCCCATTTTTTGCAGCCCTTACCAATCACGGCTCGGCTAGCGGTTGTGCGGCTGATTCGAGGGCTTCTGGTTAGAGGAGCCGGAAGTTGACTTCGATCGTAGCGGTAACTTTGACCGGCTTGTCCTCTTTGCGGCCCGGAACGAAGCGCCACTGACGGACGGCCTCCATGGCCTTTTCGTCGAGGCCCAGCCCCAAGCTGCGGACGACGTTGATGTTGTGGGCGCGACCGTCTTCCCAAACCTGAACAGCGAGGACAACCGTGCCTTGGTACTTGGCCTTGCGGGCCTCCTCGGAGTATTCCGGCTCGACCTTCTTCACGAGCCGAGGAGCGCTCACACCATTACCGACGCGGAACACGCCGCCGCCGGCTCCACCGCCGGAACCAGGACCGAATCCACCGCCCTTACCAGGGCCAACGCCTGTACCCGTGCCCGTGCCGATGCCACCACCCGTGCCGGGACCGGCCGAGGGGGGCCCGATCTTGCCGAACGGGTCACCGAAGACGTTCATGTCGACGTTGGCGACCTGTAGGTCGGGGGGGCCGAGCAGAGTAGGCTCGACCGCCAATTTCGGATTCTCGTTCTTGACCACCGGACTCGGAGGCGCTAACTGCGTCATCGAAAAGCGGGGTAGCTTGCCCTTGCTCGCCGGGAGCGGCGAGTTCTGTCCGCCGCCGCCGCCGCCGCCCGTATCGCCGGACTTCGGCGTCATCAGCTTGATGTCGGCCAGGTAGGGCGTAATATCGACCGGAATGACCAAAGTCACCGAGCCGGCACCCGCCTCTTGAATCTCTGCCGGCGCAAAGACGGTAAACATGAGCGCCACGATGATGACGTGGACGGCAAACGACGATCCGATGCCTTCCTTCTTGTGATCGTAAGCGCCCCAAATATTCTTGACGCGGATCGGCCGAGACGTCAGCTTCAGCGGAGGCAGCTTCTTCTGTTCGCTGAGCGTTTGCAGGGTCCCGCGCAACGAATGGAACCAGGGTTCGTGAGCGGACGCAATGACCTTGGGGCCAACGTCCTTTTCGCCCGGCTGGAGCGGCCGGTACGTTGGGAGCGGCGGTAGAACCGGCTGCTTGGACAGCCTTTCCGTCAATTCCCGCTTAAACGAGCCGTACCACGGCTCGTGAATCGACTCGACAATCATCGAGAGATTGTCGGGTTTCGATCCGTTCGCTGACCCTGCGGTTGGTGTCTCGTTCATGACGCTACGCCTAATGGCCTCCCGAATCCCCTACATCGTCAGACGCCGACGAACGGGTTCCCGTTACGCGGAATCGTACGATGAGGGTCGCCTAGAGCAAGCCCATCTTGTATCGTAACCGGACCTGCAAGCCGCCTGCAATAGATTACGGCCCGCTGGTTCGAGATGTTTCACTTGCTTCGGGGGCTGGGAAACACGTGATTCGTGTTTCGTGATGGGCGATGCCTGTCTCGCGGGTTCTAGTAGCACGTCCAGCTCTGAGACTTCCGGCCGACCTTTACCTCTAGCGAGCCGCGGTAGCCTTGAGGAAGCGGAGGATTCGAATCGGCAAAACAACCCCCTCGGTCGATTGTGAACTCGGCGTCACCGGCTTGGAATCTCCAAATCGGGTGTGCGCAAGGGCCGGTTCCCTCGTAGTCCTTCGTGCCGGTCGCGACCTCCAAGTCAGGAGGCTCGGTCAGCGAACGGGGCTTGTTCCAGGACCGGTAGCGGGGTGTGTCGTCAGCGTTCAGGTCGATGACGACGCGGTGTTTCTCGGCGTCGCAGACGAAATCGAGCTTGGGCTTCGTCGCTTCCTCCGTTTCGACATCAGGCAGGTTTATCGCGGTTAGCTGATAGCGGCCTTCCATCGTGACACCGGCCCACAGCCTCCCATTCCCATACATGATCCCGCGGTAGCTGCACCAGACGGATTCAACTGGCTCATCGAGCACTGCGGAGCGGACCGCGGACGGGAAGACGTCTTGAAAACGCGCTTGGAGAGAAGCCGCGTTGCTGATCAGAGTGGTCCCCTTGCCGCCATTGACCCGCAGCGGAAAGCCGACCAGGAGCGACATGATGACAGGGTCTTGCTCGCACAGCGCAACGCGAAGCTCGTGGTCGAATTGCAGGAAGTTTTCCTTGTCACTGCCCCCGGCCCTTTCGAGATCGCACGACTCGCCAATGCGCAGATCCTGGGCGGTCGCGACGGTTGCTGCTAGAAGGAGCGCGAGCGCTACGCTGACGCCGAGTTTGCTCATGAACCTATCCTAGCGCCGACCCAGAATGGGGCGGGGCTCTTATTCGGCCCGTCGGGCCTTCCGCGGGCTGGGCCCGCCAGCGCGCTCCTGTGTGGGGCGTCAATGGTTTGAGAGTTGGTCAGCGCACTCTGACGGGCGCGGCTCTGAGTCTTGGATTGAGGGGATTGCGGACGGTGGGCCCGCTCCTTTACAGTCGCGGCTCTGTTGCTTCTGGCGTGAGTCGATGCGGCTGGGCGCAGGTTGGCTGTACGGCGGATCGGAGTGGGGTGGTTCGTAGTGTGGGAGTGGGGTTGGGGCTAGGCGGCGGCCTCCTGATTACCCGTCCCGGCTGGGTTTGGCGAGTGCGGTCGATGGATCTTGGTGATGTCGCGGCGCGTTGGTTCGTGTTTCCTGTGTTGGGCGTTTCTTGACGCCGTTGATTCTATTGGACTTGCGGTGGAATGGGTCGGTTCGACCGCCTCGACTTTACGACCGACGCCGAGGCCGTTAAGAAAGGCGCTTGCGCGGCGGCGCTTGCGGAGTTCGCGCAGTTCTTTCATGGTGTTTTGGTAGCGACGCCCGAGTTGCGCCTCGTAACGGCTGAGGCGGTTGAGCGCGTTGCTGTGCGCGAGCGACTTGCCGAGTAGTTGGTCTGCGTCTTTGTCGTGGTTTCGTGGATGCTCGGCAGCGCTGTCGTAGAGTTCGTTGATGACGGCGGCCTCGATGCGCGCGAAGCGTTTGAGACGCCAGGTGATGTCTACGATTTGCTCGACGAGGGTTTCTTCCAGAGGGGTCGCCGGTTGGAGTTCTTGTTCAATCTCGGCACTGTGCCGATAGTAGTGGTCCGGGTTTTCGCCAGGGATCAGAGGGTCTTTGGCTCGGAAGCCGTGTTTTAGCGCGTTGAGCGACGTGCGCTTTTTGCCTTGCTCGGTGCGCGGACCGGTTGAGTGTTGCGCGTTCTGTTTGTTGGCCTTCTTCTGTGCGGCTGTTGTCATGTTCAAGTCTCCTTGGAATTGATTTAGAGGGCCGAAGGGGTGGTTGGTTTCTCGCCAAGACGCAAAGACGCCAAGGAAGACCGGGCACACCTTCGGCTTGGTTGGAGAGGATGATTTGGAAGTTACGGCCTCGCCGGCAATAGTATGCACCTGGGGTGTTGGGTTAGATGGGGTGGCTTGGAGTTAACTAGTTGAGGCTATGGGAGATAAATGTTTGTTGGATCTGTGATCGCGATGGAGGATGTCCAGAAGATCTACGAGCGGCTTGATGTGGGGAGCTGGCGATGCTCCGGGTTTGGTTGGATTTGTTGGGGTTGCTGTGGCCAAACCGCCTCCCTGGCGGTCGGGGCTCTGTGGGTGGTGGGCCGAAACTGGCCGCGGCTATTGGGGGTGTGTTGTTCGTGCTAGGTGATTTCTCCGCGCTGGAGCATGCCGTAACAAACCCGATAGTCGTCGTAGAGGTTCTCGAAAACCCGGTCCCAGGAGGCTTGTTCGCCCTGCTCGCGGGCGGCGAGGCGCATCTTGGCGAAATCGGTGTTCGCATCCATGGCCTTGAGGACACACTCGAGGAAGTGTCGGTCGTCACGGGCGACGAAACCGTTGACGCCGTCTTCAACAAGAAACTTGGGGCCGCCGCTGCTTGTCACGACGGCGGGAACACCGGAGGCGTGCGATTCCTGAATCACATTGCCGAAGGTATCGGAGTGCGATGGGAATAGGAAGAGATCGAGGTTTGCATAGGCGCGCGCCAGGTCTTCGCCCTCAAGCACGCCCGGGAACTCCGCGGTTTGCATGTTCTGTTCGAGCCACTCCTTCTCACCGCCGTCACCCACGATCACAAACTTGAAGTCGGAGCGTCCAGCGGAGACAAGAGCCTCTTCCACGGTGCGCAGCATGCGGACATTCTTTTCGGCGTTGAGACGTCCGACGAAACCGAGCACGAAGGCGTCGTCGGTTCGCGTGCGCTTCCGCGGCGAAAACAGATGTGAGTCCACGCCGCGGCGCATGATCCGTGCGGGCTTGCCGGTTCGCGTTTCGAGTAGTGAAGCAAGTTCTGGGTTGGGCGCGAAGATCATGCGCGCCGGCCGGTAGAACTCCGCGATGCCGGCGAGGCAGAAACGTTCCACGAAATCACAGAGAGACTCGCGCGCGGCATCGGGAAGGAACGGGACCACGCTGCGCAAACGCAGGGCGCCAAACTCGTGCAGGTTGGTGTGCCACGAGGCAACGGTTGGCACACCGAGGCTCTTCCCTACGATCTGCCCGAGAATCCCGCAGTTACCGAGCGACGTGAAATGGATGAGGTCGGGCTGGAAGACCTCCAGTTCCTGTTTGATGCGCGGGTAGTGCCGACCGAAGAGCGGATCGAACGCAAGTGCTCCGTCGACCGGCACCGACGCACTGCTCGAAGGAATCTGGGAAAGGCACGTCCCGCCCTCGGCCCGCAGTTGGGCGTCAGGCCCCGAGACATAGGTCATGAAAGGGAGGCCCCGCCGCTGCGCGAAACCGTGAAACTGCCGGCACGTAAGCGCGAAACCGTTGACCTCGTGAAAGCTGTCAGCGAACAGCGCGATGCGAAGAGGCCGTTCGCGCCCCGGCTCGTCGGGCGGCGGCCTCATCTCTGGCGGAAGAGCGCCCCACGGGGCCCGCGGACGACGATGGACAGGGCCGTTCGCGGCGGGGAGAGCCGCGTTGCGCGAACTCGGCTCTGACGCTTCTTCCAAGCGGGCCGTATCGAACATGTTCGACTCAGCTCTCGTTCGCGATTCCAAAGACAACGATTTGGAGTTTAACGGATAGGGGTTAGCGCGGTCCCCGTCGCAGGTGGCGTCGATCACAAGCTACGCTCCCTCGGTGAGATTGCGGCATGGAGCTGACAGGGAGGTTGCGAGAAGGTGAAGCTTGCATAAAACAGAAGTCTTCATTGATGTTCGCTCTCGGCGACAGCTTCAAGAGGTTGGCTATAATGGACCCCAATAGAGCCTATCGGTAGACGAAATCGGGAGTTCGTGAAACAGGACTGCGGTATGTTGGTTTTCGCGAGATGCACCTTTCGGTAGTCGGTAGCACAATAACGGGCGGCAAACTGAAGACTGACGGAGCATCGCGGCGTTGTAATCGGCGGATGGATAGGTATCGCCGACCGACAGGCTTCGCCGGCGATCAAAGTTTCGTGATCTGGTTTTTTGTCGCCCGGGGGTGCGGATGAGCAGCGAGATCCTTCACAAACATTGGGATCGTCCTTTCGACGGAGACTTCTCCACGGGAGTGTCCCTGCACGGCCACACCCTTCATTCCAAAGAGAGCGTTAAGTTCATCAAGAGACTGACGCGGGAATCGCGCGTCGTTCGCTGGGTCATTAATCGGCACTTCCGGACGCGGTCGGACAGCCCCAGCGTAGAGCATGAATTAAGCCGTATTTGGTGGACATCACCATGCTCCGCGGGTCAGGCTCTTCATCTTGAAAGAGCACAGATCGAAGAGCAGCTTGAGATGGCTCCGATGGTCTCGCTCACCGACCACGACAATCTTGACGCGCCAATGCACTTGCAACTGGCCGCGCGGAACGAGCACGTGCCGGTCTCGGTGGAATGGTCAACGCTGTTTGGGGAAACCTACTTCCACATCGGCGTCCACAACCTGCCACCGAAATCCGCCGGCGAGATTTTCGCGCGGATGAACGTATGTAAGACGGACTCCCGAGTCGAACTACTCGATGGATTGATGGATGAGGTGGCGGCAATACCGGGCGTGCTCATCGTCTTCAACCACCCGATGTGGGACCAACCCGGCCGCGGCATCAAGGCGCACGAACAATCGGTATCCGAGTTCATTCAGCGGTATCAGGGACGCGTGCATGCACTGGAAATCAACGGCATGCGGACGTGCAAGGAAAACCAGAAGGTGGTCAAGCTAGCCGAGGCCGTCAATCTGCCGTTGATCTCGGGCGGCGACCGCCACGGACTTGAGCCGAACGCCACTCTGAACGTAACGAACGCTTCCACCTTTGCTGAGTTCGCGGAGGAAATCATTCGCGACGGGCATAGCCGCGTGGTGATCATGCCGCAGTATCGTGAGCCCCATTTTCTGCGGGTGATCCAGGCGTTCGGGGAGATACTGGGTGAGCACCCCGACCACCCGCTGGGATGGACACAGTGGGGTGAACGGGTTTTTCGTAAGCAGGGTGACGGCAGCATCTGCAATTTCACACAGCTTATCGAAAACCGTGGAGAACCGCCGATGCTGCGGCATTTCGTTCGGATGGTGAAGATCCTGACGAGCAAGAAACTGCGGCCCGCCTTTCGATTGGCGTTCGCCAAGAGCCCACAGGAAGTTCTCTAGGCTCTCCGCGACGGAGAGCTGATGCCGACCGGCTTGGTCCGGCGGTATGCCTTTGTTCACTCGATATTCTTGCCGGGTACGACGCTGAATGAGATACCCGAGACGAGGAAAGTCCGCGTCTCGTTGATGCGCCAGGGCCAGACTCCGATGCGATGCAACGACTCGATCCGCGGTGGGCCACGGCGGAGATCGTCTTCGATCTGTTGTGGGTCGATCCCTACGAACAGTTTCTTCCGTCGCGTGAGTTCCGCGGCTAGGTGGGCGGGGTCGGACGTCGTCGCAATTTCGGGTGTTTCTTCCGAGGATGCGATGTCGGTGAAGAGTAACCCCGTTCCGCCGGGCGCGACTATGTTCGACAGCAGCCGCAAGTGGCCAATCTGAATCGCGGCAAGGAGTTCGAGCAGGCGGCGCTCGGGTTCACCGACGGCGGCGACCGCTGTGTTCATGAGTTGGGTCAACAGGCAGGTAGATGCGACGACGTCGTAGGGCTCGGGGAGTTCCGGTGCAGGTACGTTGCCGGCGGCGGTGATAAGTTCGTCGAGTTGGTCCGCTCGGGGCGGATGGTCGAGGTCGTCGAGTTGCGTGGCGATCCCGCTTAGGTCAACGCCGCTGTGTAGCCGGAGGACGGGGTCGAGTTCGCGGTGGCGCTCAATTGCTTGTTGCAGCGCCTCGGGGTCGAGGTCGACGAGATGAATCTGCTCGAAGGCTCTGGCCAGGACGGGGAGATCGAGGTCATTGGCATTCCCCGCGCCGAGTACGCAGAGACGGCCGGCGGGGTCCCTTGACGCGGCAACGATCGCCCCTGTGACCCGCTGACGGTGTGGCTCGAATAGATTGGTATTGGCGCGTGTTCGGCGATTGAACGTCTGCTGGCGTGCGAGAACGGACAGGGGCGATTCAAGGTCTTTCGGTGGCTGTCGGGACATGGCTGCCGAGAGTGTTGAGCATAACCCGTAGCTGAGTTGGTGGCTGATACCATACGGCTTCCCACAACGAACAGGGAGATAGGAGAAACAGATGGAATCGAGTCTCGAGCCGGTGCGGTGGGGCATTCTAAGCACGGCAAAGATCGGGCGTGAGAAGGTCATTCCCGCGATGCAGCAGGGCCGCATGTGCAACGTCGTGGCGATCGCGTCCCGTGATTTGGATCGGGCAAAGCAAGTCGCCGCGGACCTGAAGATTCCCAAGGCCTACGGTTCCTACGAAGAACTGCTTGCGGACCCGGAGATCGAGGCGATCTACAATCCGCTGCCGAATCACTTGCACGTCCCGTGGTCGGCCAAAGCGGCGGAAGCCGGCAAGCATGTGCTTTGCGAGAAGCCGCTGGCGCTCACGGCCGAAGAGGCGCAAACTTTGATCGCGGTGCGGGATCGAACCGGGAAGCTGATTGAAGAGGCGTTCATGGTACGCCACCATCCGCAGTGGCGGCGCGTGCGGGAGCTTGTTCGCGAAGGACGGATTGGCCGGCTGCGGGCAACGCAAGGATTCTTTAGCTACACAAATCTCGACCCGGCGAACATTCGTAACCGGGCGGATATTGGCGGCGGGGGAATCTATGACATCGGGTGCTATCCGATCACAACCTCGCGGTTCGTCTTTGAGGCGGAGCCGAAGCGGGTGATGGCTTTGATCGAGCGAGATCTGGAGATGAAAACCGACCGGCTTGCGAGCGCAATCCTGGACTTCGACGAAGGGCAAGCGAGCTTCGCGTGCTCCACCCAACTGGTTCCGTATCAGCGGATGCAGGTGTTCGGCACGAAGGGGCGAATTGAAGTCGAGATTCCATTCAATGCTCCGCCGGACCGGCCGTGCCGAATCTTCGTGGACGATGGCAGCGGTGCGCCGTCCACTTCGTCGGCCGT
>Ga0114996_10001741_pt1 | contig 28873 bp, 22 predicted proteins | sample ArcticOcean_MG_C_4_FD_87039 | JGI IMG/M metagenome (GOLD analysis project Ga0114996, IMG submission 87039) | Marine microbial communities from western Arctic Ocean - ArcticOcean_MG_CB4_134 | ecosystem: Environmental > Aquatic > Marine > Oceanic | place: Arctic Ocean: Canada Basin | collected... | reverse complement strand
TCAGTTTTCGGGGAAAGCTCCGACCGCCTCGATTCCATTGTCGTTTATCTCCCAGACTTCTGTAGAAATTGGATATTCGGTCGAATTGAACTCGACGCCACGCTCAATTAATTGAGATTCGAGTATTTGAATCAAACCATCGGTTGATTCGGACATTGCAGACGAAACTCCAAGCAATAACAGTAAACCGAGTTTTCGCATTTAAATTTTGCTCAGGACAGAGTCCAAGAAAACGACGTTTGTAGATTTGAGCATACGGCTGCTTTGGGTCACAAGCAGCCTCTCAGAAAGTAAGAAATACTACCACCTGAGCGGCCGGTTTCGGGCATACCGATCACTCGCCACTCAACCCCAGCGGCTGCTTTCGATCACAAGCGGACCTTGATATAGACCATGCCGCCTTTTTTAGTCGATCCGTTGTGAAAAAATAACATTGAGATAACCGTCCAAACAGGATTTTTGTGCGACGCGAAGAACTCAGATTGGACTGATAAGGTGCGCTACATCCTCCCGAGATGTAGGGGCTGACCGGTGGTTGCGGATAAAGAACCTCTCTATTCGTGTGCCAGACTTTACGCTCAATGGGTGCATCTACTCGGCAATCTTGCTGATCATCGCCAGGGGCTCTCCCTCGCTCACCGGGGGCGTGCCCACCACGTAGTTGACCACGCCGGCGAAGGGGGCTCGAATGTCCATGATTGGTTCCCCGAACAGGTCTAGTAGTTCGCCTAGCAACGTTCCCTCCGCGACGGCATAGCCGTCCCGAACCGAGGCTTGAAACACGCCGGTTGCCTGGGCACGAATGACTTCATAGTCTTTTAGCCAGACCACGCCCTGGTTCGGAATTTCCTTCTCGTCAATCATCTTCAGGTGGCGTATCAGGTTCATGACGCCGTCCCGGGCCAGGTCCACCCAGTAGTCATCGTTGGAACCCATCTGTCCGGTCTCGGAGGTAATGGCTGGGATGCCACGGCTCAGCCCGGTCTGGTCGGTGAACACCGAGGCCGCCGGATCGGCCAGCTGGGCCGGATCAATGACGATATGGTCCAGGCCGAAAGCCAGGGCCATGCCGCGGACTTTCGCATCCAGTTCGCCGTTGCCGGTCACCGGCATGTAGATGTAAGGGCGAAGAATCTCGTTGCCGTCACCCCCGTGCATATCCACAAGATAATCGGCCCGCTCAATGACCTGGGTAGTGATGGTGTGGGCGATTCGCTCACTAATCGTTCCGTCGGGTTTTCCCGGGTACACCCGGTTGAGGTTCTTGCCATCTACAGGACTGGTGTAAATGGTTCGACCCAAGAATGAGGGCGGGTTGGCCACGTGCACCATGAGGATGGTGCCGGAGAGCCTGGCAGGATCCAGTGACCCCCTCAGCCGCTGCAGTGCGGTGATAGGCGGATACTCGTACCCATGGGTACCGGCGACCAACGCCAGAGTAGGACCGGGACGAGCACCGTGGATAACGGATACCGGAATGCGGGTAGCCTGATCGACCCCTCGAGGCACCTCCAGGTAGCCGGAAGCTGTCGTCCCCGCCTCTGCTTCGATCGATCCCAGTACAAACGCGTGGGTCGACGAGTCTGCGTGTACCGCGCCGATGCAGCACAGGTACAGCATCGCCACGTGGACCGAAAAAACTCTGCTCATGATGTAGCCTCGCGCTCATGGTCTGGATGGGGGTTCATGATACCCGCAACAGCTCGCGTGACAGTTACTTTAATTATGCGTGAATTGACGAGACGGATTCGCCGAGGGCCGCCCCACAATCGTCAGCGGAACCGTGGTCGGACCTGCGCAGGTAGATGATCACTGTTTGAGGCACCCATAAAGTTAGCGGTCCTTTTGGGTAAATTCCGCAGATTGAGCATCAAGAATTTATGGGTGTCCTTAAAATACTTCGCGATGCAGATTACTGAAGATGAAAGACTGGTTTCGGCCAGCAGCAGTCAGTCAAGACGACCACTTTGAAGTAATCTTGGCAACGAATACGTTCTCTTAGCAGAATCAGCGTTCACGGTTCTTTGACGGCTTCCAGAATCCGATTGATCGCTTCCCGCGTGCTAAGGCTTGGACGATCCGAGTGGATATTCCATCCGGTAAAAACCAGAACGATATCAAGTTCAGGCAAGACGATCGGGTACTGACCGCCGAATCCAGAGCCGGCAAACGCCACGAGATCCTTCCCTTGGTATTCATAGTGAGTCAGCCACCACTTGTAGCCGTATTGGATACTGTGGTCATCCGTTACGCTGAGGCTCGGCTCAACAGACGCCCTCACCCATTCACCCGGTACGATCTGTTCGCCATCCCATTGTCCACGCTTCAGGAAAAGGTAAGCGATCTTGGCAATGTCACGAGAAGTAACGTAAAGACCTTCCTGCGTATCCACTAGTCCCGACGGCGTACGCTTCCAGAAGTAGTCGTCAATACCGAGCGGTGTAAAGAGGTGTTTCACGGCATACTCTTCGAGGTCGATTCCCGTGGCTAATCGAAACACCTGACCGAGAATAAGCGTAGCGCCGCTGTTGTACTGAAAAACCTCACCCGGATTCTCTGCCATTGGTCTATCGATGGTGAACTGCGCCCAGTCTTTGCTAAGTGCCATGATCGTGAATGTGTTGTCTGGATCAGTGTAGGGAAGGTTCTCGTCCCAATCGAGCCCTGCCGACATCGTAAGCAAGTGTCGCAACGTTATCCGGTCTTTGCGATCATCGACATTCGCGACCTCGCCCGGCTCGAAGAATGAAAGCACCGGCGTATCGAGGTCTGGAAACTCTCCCCGGCCAACAGCAATCCCGATCACCGCAGAGACGACGCTCTTGGTGACCGATTGCATTGAGTGCAGAGTGCTCTCGCGATAGTAGGGATGCCACCATGAATTAAAGTAGTTATAGGGGCCAGTGGGATCATTTACGACCAGCGGACCGGGTGTACTCGCCTCCTCGCTGTAGATGCGTTCATAGTCGTGCCCGTAGTAGCGCTCGTACGCAACCTTGCCGTGGCGGATAACCACCATGGAATCGACGTACCCGTACTTGCCTTCGCCGATGTCCGCATCGAATGAAGCGAGCACTTTGGCGTCGAGACCGACCTCCGGAGGTGTCGTCATCGCCCATCCCCGAGTCGGCCATTCACCTTGTGCAGCGAGCGGAGCCGTCGCAAGAATCAGGGTGAGGATCGAAGAAGTTAAGAAGTTAGTTTTCATGATTATCAGCTCTGAATGAGTCGTTGTGCCCGACGTCCACTTATGGGTCAAAAGCAGTCTCTCAAGTAAGGAGCAATTCTAGCATGTGAGCGGCTGCTTTCAGAGTAACGCAGGCATCGAATGCCCGGATGACAGGCACAAAAAAGTCCAGTGCAAGAACGGGCTTTCGATTTATTGGTAGCGAAGGCGCGATTTGTGCTGCTCCTAAAGTCACGCAACGAATTCGTCTGAGGTAGGTAATCCCTGGTCGATGCACAGTTGATCCGCGTCGCAAGAGTCTGCAGACCAAAAACAAATCCGGCTAGATAAAGTCGACGTGTTTATTGAGCGGAAGTTCGCGGATGCGCTGACCGGTTGCCGCAAAAATCGCGTTCGCCAATGCCGGCGCCGCAGGCGGTAAACCTGGTTCACCGATGCCGCGAATCTTTTCGCCGTTTTCCAAAACCCTAACCGCAATTGGCGGTGCTTGGTTAATGCGAATGCCATTGTAGGTATGAAAGTTGTTCTGCTGCACCTCTCCATCTGCCACAGTGATCTCGCCCATAATTGCAGCCGTCAGCCCGAAATTGATTCCGGACTGAACTTGGGCTTCGATGTTTCGAGGATCAAGTGCGGTGCCCACGTCGACCGCGGCCCATGCGTTAACGATGCGAATGCCACGGTCAGTTTCTGCGACTTCAATAACTTCTGCAGCCGGCACACCGAATGAGTAAACAAACGCCACTCCGCGACCATGTCCTTCCGGTAATTCTTCACCCCAGCCCGACATTTCGGCAACGGCTTCCAACACCTTGCGACTGGGTTCGTGTGTTATTAGCGAAAGCCGCATTTCAAGTGGATCACGACCAGCGGCGACGGCGAGTTCATCAACGATGCTCTCGTTGAAAAAGCCATTCTGCGATGCACCGACTGAACGCCACGAGGTAACCGGGATCATCGTATCGGCGCGGTAGCCAGTGACTCTGTAATTTGGGATTGCGTACGGTTGATCCCATGCGGCTTGCACAATTGAAATGTCCGGTCCCGCAACAGGCATGTTGAGGCGGCTCATCTGTGAAGCGATTACCGACACGGAGCTGAGCTTCAAATCAAAAGCGCTCGGCAACCCGTCTTTGACGGCACCGCGAAAACGGGCGATCGCCGCAGGTCGATATTGGTCGTGCGTCATATCTTCTTCACGTGACCACGTGAGCTTCACAGGAGATCCGGGCATTTGCTTCGCCAAGTCGATTGTCTGCTTGACGAAATCCATCTCGGCGCGACGGCCGAAGCCACCACCCATGTAGGTTGTATGCACGTGAATATCTTCTGGCTCGAGCTCGGTGATGGCCACAGCCTCTTCAATCACCTGCGTCGGCAGTTGCGTACCCGCCCAAACATCGAGCCGACTACCCGTGAACAAGGCTGTCGCGTTCATGGGCTCCATGGTGGCGTGTGCGAGAAACGGCACGCGATACTCAGCTTCAATCATGTCCGCCCCAATCAGTGCCGTTTCAATATCGCCGTCGTCACGATACTGGCTGTCTTCGAGGTCATCATCGATAGCGCTGCCAATGCGGCTGATCATTTCGTCCGTAGTAGCGGGATAAGGTGCGTCACCCCAATCAAACGTGATGGCCTGGGCAGCCTGAAACGCGTACCAGGTATTCGTTGCAACGACTGCAACAGCATCATCAATACGCGTAATGAATCGAACACCGGTCATGCTCTTTGCTTTGGAGTCATCGTAGCTGATGAGTTCTCCACCAAGTCGCGGGTTCGCGCGAATGGTCGCGTACAACATGTCCGGTACACGAACGTCGATCGCGTACTCTGCTGTGCCGGTTGATTTTCCGACCATATCGACGCGCGGCAAAGAACGGCCAAGGAGCTTCCACTCGGAGCGCGGTTTCAATGACAGTTCGTCGGGAACGTTGATATTGGCCGCATCTGCAGCGAGTTCCAAATACGAAATTCGAGTGCCATCGGGTGCTATGACAGCCCCATCTTCGGTTTCCAACTCAGATGCAGCGACCGCGAGTCTTGCAGACGCCGCCTTAATCAAACAGTGTCGAGCGGCGGCACCGGCCATTCGCATTTTCGGATAAGCATCCGGTGTCGACGATGAACCGCCGGTAATCTGCATGCCGAGCAATTTGGAGGATACGCGTACGAGTCCGCGGATGCCCTCAGCCATTCGACCATGGTCTGTCTGCGCATAAGGAACGGCCTCCTCGAGCGCAACATCGTTGAAGTAAGCGCTTGATGCTGGCCCATGCTCGACAAGAACATCATCGAGTGCCACATCAAGTTCCTCTGCCACCATGGCGGCAAGCGTTGTGTGCACGCCTTGCCCCATTTCTGCACGCGGCGCGATGATCGTAATACCGTGTTGGTCGATGCGCACGTAGGGCGTTAACGCGTTTTGGCCGTCAGCAAGGTTGTCGAGCAACGGGTTTTCATAAGGTTTCTTGTATTTGTAGTAACCGAACGCAGCTCCGCCGGCGATCGCGGCTGAAGCGACCATGAAAGTGCGACGTGTGACTGTTCGAAGTCGACCCATGACTCAGGACTCCTTCAATTGCTGGCCAGCTGTCTTGATGGCAGCTCGGATACGGGGATAGGCACCACAACGACATAGATTTCCCGACATCGCGACATCGATTTCATCGTCCGTCGGCTCAGAGTTCCTCTCCAGAAGCGCGACCGCTGACATGATCTGACCCGACTGGCAATAACCGCACTGGGCGACTTGATGTTCAACCCAAGCCTGCTGCACGACGTGCATCGCGGCCGGAGTACCAATGCCTTCGATCGTTGTTACAGCGCCACTGACAGCACTCACTGGAAAGGAACACGCACGCACCGGCTGGCCGTCGATATGCACCGTACAGGCACCACACATCGCAATACCGCAGCCAAACTTAGGGCCCGTAATATCAAGCTCATCACGAAGCACCCACAGCAGAGGCATATTGGGCTCGACATCGACCGTGTGCTCGGTGCCATTAACGTTGAGGGTTAGTTCCATTGATAACTCCAGGGCCAAATGTTAACTGACAAGCACTGTACATGTCATGTGACAGGTTGTAGTATGTCACATGACATGTCAGCCGCCTACCAAGAAGTCGTATTTAGCGATCGCAAACAGCAGATCCTCCAAAAGGCGATCGGGATCATCGCGTCGGAGGGCTACGGCAAGCTGACGATGCGCGGCCTCGCCCGCGCCAGCGACATGAAACTGGGCGCGCTCCAATATCACTTCCGTACTTGGGGAGACATGCTAGCTGCGTTAGTCGCGTATATCGCAAACACCTACCGCCAATCCTTTGAGGCGCTGAAGCTGGATGGAGAGGACCTCAGCCTCCGGGACGTCATCAAGTTCACCCTCGACTACTCGCCGGGCTCTGCCTTACAAGCCGACCGACTGTTTCCCCAACTATGGGCGATGGCGCAAGTCGAGCCAGCCATGGACGCGTTGCTGGGCGATATTTACATGACATACCTCTACATGCTGGAGAGACGGCTTGTTGCTATGAACAGTTCGGCACCCCATGCAGAAGCGCTCGTCCTGATGTCGCTGATAGAGGGGTCGATTTTGTTTGTGGGCAGCGACCGTCGCTGGGCAAAAGACTCCGCTGCCGTGCGTGATGCGGCGCTCGCGTTCGTTGACGCTCGGTACGGGAATTAACATTTATGAAGACAAGGAAAAATCAATGACTAATACACACACGCTCGACCATGCCATTAGCAAGGCCGCATTCTGGTCGGCTATCGCCCTGATTGCTTCGATAGTTTTATCGCCATTCTTTCCACTCGACGCCCCGGCAGGGCCGTTCGCGGACCGGATGACCTGGTACAGCTCCAATGTTAGCGCCTTTGTCGCGGGATGGCTTGTGCAGATGATCGCGATGCTGACAGTGTCAGGCGTCTTTGCTGGCACCGCATGGCAAATCCGCGAGTCGAACCCGCTGTGCGCGTTTGTTGCCGGGACAGCGCTGCTGATATCGGTTGTCGCCTTCATCATTCCAAAATTCTTCGCGATCTGGTCAATACAACAGATGGTTGTGGCGTCGACTACTGTCTCTGCAGACGTTGCTGTCGCCGAACGGTTGTTCTCGTTGTTGAACCCGTATCTGCCCTTCTCCCTGCACGCCTCCCTCGAACACCTGGGTGTTTGGATGTACGGAGTCTTCGGCCTATTGGTGGCTCGCCCGCTCTTTCGACTGACGTTGAGTGCGAAAATTGCGGCTGTTGGGCTTGGTCTTTTCGGTTTGTTGTTTCACATCCTGTTTGTCGGGGTGATGGCTGGAAGCGTCGCGACAGCGGACATTAACCCCTACGTCGAATGGATGTTTTTTCTGTTATTGATTCCCATCATCAGCCTGACCGTCTATTTCAGAATGCGAATGAAGGACGATTAGTCAGATGAAATACAGAATTACACGTCGAGACTTTCTGAACGGTGTGGCCATTGGTACCGGTACTACTCTGCTGGCGCCTGCTGAATTGTTCGCACAGGCCGCAGCAGGTGGAGCATCGGAGTACTACCCACCGATTCTCAATGGAGTGCGAGGCAATCACCCCGGCTCATTCGACGTCATGCACGCCCTTGCCTGGGATGGACAAAAACCTGCCGAGCATCGCCAACTGAACGAACACTACGACATGGTGATCGTTGGCGCAGGCGTCAGTGGCCTTGCGTCTGCCCGGTTTTATCAGAAGAGAATGGGGCCCGATGCGAAAATCCTGCTGCTGGACAATCATGACGATTTCGGCGGACATGCAAAGCGCAACGAATTTCATTACGACGGACAAATGCGCTTGGGCATCGGCGGCTCGGTCAATCTGGAGGCACCTGGGTACTACAGCAAGATATCCAAGGGGCTGCTAGACGATCTCGGTGTCGATATGGAAGCGATGAAAACGAATATGAATGACTTCGGTTTTCTCAGCGCGACGACCGACGCCATGCTCGCCCTTCCCGGTCCGGATGGGCTCGTTAAAGTGCGCGCTCCATGGGTAAGTTTAATGCTTGGGATTGGCGATTACGAATCTGCTGTTCGTAATCTGCCTTTGGCAGAAACCGAACAGGACCTTATGATCGAATTGCTCAGCGGCGACTGTGATTATCTTGAAGACCTTAGTCTGAGTGAAAAGTCCGCGTACATTGAGTCGGTCAGCTACGCTGAGTTCCTGACCGAACGAGTCGGCCTGTCAAAAGAAACTATTAGTATTTTTTATCCGACTCCCAAATTACTGTTTGGACCGGCGGCCCCAAGACTTAGCGTCTTGGAGGCATTTTATGTCGGCTGCCCAGGAATACAAGGAATGGGTTGGCTCGGTAAGATGGCGGTTAAACTGATCAAAGGCATTCTGGAAGGCTACCAATCTTTATATTTTCCAGATGGCAATTCGTCCGTCGCCAGGTTGCTGGTCCATAAATTGATCCCGGCTGTTGCTCCAAATACTCAGGGCTTTGATGACATCGCGATAAGTCATTTTGACTACGGCGCGCTCGACCTCGAGAAACACCCAGTTCGCTTACGATTAAACAGCACAGTAGTCGGGGTGCAAGAATCCGAGAACGAGACTGTGCAAGTTGACTACGTTCAGGACGGTGTCGCCGCAAGGGTAACCGGTAACCATTGCATTCTCGCATGCTATAACGGCGCAATTCCACATATCTGTCCGCAGCTTCCGGAAAGCCAGAAGGAAGCACTTCGCTACGGCGTGAAGGTGCCGTTGGTCTGGAGCAATGTCTTGATCAAAAATGGTCGCGCCTTTGCTGAACTCGGGGTGGGACAAATCAACTGCCCTGACAGCCCGTACGTTACTGTAACGACAGCACCACCGACGACGACGGGTGGAAACCAGCCGCCGGCCGGTCCGGATGACCCCATGGTGATCTACATGCTCGGCGTACCGTCCATCGAACTTGCCGACGGGGAAACGAGTCGAGAACTGCTTCTAAGAGCAAGGCACCAAGTTTACGCAACCACGTTTGACACCTATGAGCAGGAAATCCGCGATCAACTCCAGGGACTGCTCGGTGAGCACGGCTTCAATCATGAGACCGACATCAAGGCCATTACCGTCAATCGCTGGCCGCACGGGTATGCCTACGAATACATGGCGCTGGATGATCCACAATGGGAAGAAGGACAAGCGCCCCATGAAATTGGCCGATCGCAGTTCGGCCGGATATCCATCGCAAATTCGGATTCTGAAGCTCGCGCCTACCTCGATGCCGCTATCGACTCTGGCTGGCGCGCCGTGGCCGAACAAGCCGCATAACGAAACCCAGTAGAACGCACCGTAAACTAGATAATGAAAAGGATCGAAATCATGCGAAAAATATTGAGCTTACTTGCCATTGTATTTATGTCATTTTCTGCAATCGCTGAACATCATGGTGATGAAAATGCCGATCTCCATGCTGCCATCAAAGCGTTTGACCATGCTTATGCTAACAATGACGTGGAAAAATATTTCAGCTTCTATGCCGATGATGCGACGGCGTATTTCGGCAATGCCAGAGTGGATATCGCTGCTTACCACGAAATGTGGACCGAGTTAATGGCCGCAGGTGGTGGCGTTGAACTGAACGAAATGTCGGATCTTCAGGTGCAAGTCATGCCCGGTGGTGATGGCGCTGTAGCGACGTCCTTCATCGACAACCGCACGCGCTCGCCTGATGGAACAACGTCTACGTCGAGAGCGTTCGAGACTGACGTGTGGCAAAAGATCGATGGTAAATGGAAGATCATCAGCCTGCACTACAGCGGAATTTCAGCGGAAGAGTGACACTCCGCTTGACGAACCGTTAGACGCCGTTGGTTTCAATGGCGTCACGGTAACTATGTGCAGCGGCGAAGATGGCGGTCCTGCGTTACTGGAAACCTGGGGAGGACGATTATGACTAAGGTGAAGCAAGTAGTGGCATTGAAAACTAAAGTGGACAGCAATGCCCACGACCAAAAACTCGGCATGAATAAGCCTATCGAGCGCCGCGATTTCTTGCAGGGCACCGCAATTTCTCTGGCGGCGGCCGCTGTTGGTGGGGTGATGCCAGAGCTTGCTTTCGGTGCGGGTCTGAGCGCGGAAAAGGCCGCACAAGATCAGCCGGGCTATTACCCGCCAACCCGAACCGGCATGCGCGGCAGCCATCCCGGCTCTTTCGAGGGCGCCCACGCGATCAGGGACAATCCGGGCATTCTTACCGAAGCCCAGGACACGGACGAGCACTATGACCTGATCGTTGTTGGTGGTGGCATCAGCGGGCTTGCAGCCGCGCACTTTTACCGCAAAGAGGCAGGGCCCGACGCAAAGATTCTCATTCTGGAAAACCATGACGATTTTGGAGGCCACGCCAAACGCAATGAGTTCCACGTTGACGGAAAACTGCTACTTATGAACGGCGGAACCGTCCTAATATCCAGCCCAACACCCTACAGTCCTGTAGCTGACGGACTACTAAAGCATCTAGGGATTTATCCAGAAAAGCTCGCAAAGGATACCAACAACAAGGATTTATATGCCAAATATAGTCTTGGTGCGGGCGTGTTTTTCGACAAGGAAACTTTCGGCGAGGACAAGTTTGTTCTGCAAGCTGGCGGATACAAAAAGTCGGCGAAAGATACCGCAAAGTTTCTGGCACAAGCACCGCTGAGTGACGCCGTCCGCAAGGATATCCTCGCGATCGAAACCGGTTCTGTTGATTATATGCCGGGGCTAACGGCCGATGAAAAGAAAGACCGCCTGTCACGGATGAGTTATGAGGATTATCTGCTGGATGTCGTCAAAGCCAATCCGGGTGTGATGCCTTATTATTTACATGTAACGGACGCGTATTGGGGTTGCGGAATAGATGCCATTTCGGCCCTTGATTGTTGGGGCATCGGATGGCCCGGCTTCAACGGCCTGAAACTGCCGCGCACAGCGACAGCGCGCATGGGCTACACCCCCGGAAAACAGCTAGAAACGGGTGGTTCCTACCAATATGCATTTCCCGATGGCAATGCATCGATCGCGCGCCTGTTGGTCCGCGACTTGATCCCAGCCGCAGTGCCCGGCACGACGGTTGAGGATTGTGTTACCGCGCGGACGAATTATGCCAAGCTAGACAAAAGCGGCAATCCTGTGCGCATCAGGCTGTCCAGCACAGCAGCGCACGTGATGAACACCAAAGATGGCAACGTCAAAGTCACGTATATGCGCGGCGGCAAAGCGTATACTGTCAGAGGCAAACAGACCGTACTGGCGTGTTGGAATATGATGATTCCGTCCCTTTGCCCGGAATTGCCAGAAACCCAGAAAAACGCATTGCACTATCTCGTAAAAACGCCGCTGGTCTTAACAACGGTGGCGCTGACAAACTGGCGCGCATTTGCAAAATTGGGCGTTGCGCGCGTTCGCTGTCCCGGTAGCTACCATTCAAGCTTCCGCCTCGGTTTGGCTATGGACATTGGCGACTACCACAGTGCTAAATCACCGGACGAACCGATCATGATGCAAATGTGGCGAACACCTGCGCAGCCTGGCCTCAGCGAACGCGAGCAGCATATTGCCGGGCGCACTGAGCTTCTCTCCACGCCGTTCTCGACGTTCGAGCGCAATGTTCGAGACCAGCTGAACCGCGCGCTCGGCCCCGGCGGGTTTGACGCGGCGCGTGATATTGCCGGCATTGCTGTAAATCGCTGGCCGCACGGGTATGCGGCTGAATACAATTCGCTGGTTGATCCCGATGAAGGTCTGCCGCTGGCGACGGCGCGTGCGCGAGCGGGAGCAATCACGATCGCGAATGCGGACAGTGGCGGTGGTGCCTACACCGACGTTGCAATCGACCAGGCGCACCGCGCCGTGACGGAACTACTATCGTGAGACCGACATCTATCGTGAGTCCGACATCAAGGCGATTACGGTGAACCGCTGGGCTCACGGGTATGCCTACGAGTACTCGTCACTGGATGATCCGCAATGGGAAGAAGGACAAGAACCCCATGAAATTGGCCGAGCGCAGTTCGACAGGATTTCGATAGCCAATTCCGATTCCGAGGCTCGCGCCTACCTGGATGCTGCAATCAACTCTGGCTGGCGAGCCGTGTCAGAACAAACATGATCGAAAGTCCGGCGCACATCCTTCCAGTTCGTTTTATATCGGACGAGGGCCAGGTATAGAGCGTTCAACCACCAGCACTGTGCGAAAAAGGGAGGCCATAATTTTTGGCGCAACCGGTGCCGTCGGCAGTGAGCTCTTAAGACTCTGTCTTGACGGCAGCAGGTACTCACGAGTCACCGTCATTGCCCGGCGACCTACTTCGATGACGCATGAAAAACTGCAATGGGTTCCTGCCGAGTTTAATGCACTGGAAGACCTTGCGACTATTTCCGGATTAGTCGACGGTGACGCTTATTGCTGCCTTGGCACGACCATCAAAGCGGCGGGAAGCGAAGAGGCCTTTCGGCGGGTAGATTACCACTACGTGCTTAACGCTGCTCGGTTCGCGAAACAAAGTGGCGTGACGCAATTCAGTTTGGTAACCGCGATAGGTGCGAATCGCGATTCAGGTATTTTATATAACCGCATGAAAGGAGAGATTGAGGCGGCGATTATCGCGATGGACTTCCCAAGCCTGAACATCTTTCGTCCGTCGCTCTTGAAAGGTAAGCGCGCTGAATTTCGACTCAAAGAAGAGATCGGCAACTGGCTGTTCCTCCTGATGACGCCTCTATTTCATTTTGGATTGCAGAGGTATAAGCCTGTCGAAATATCCAAACTGGCCCGCGCGCTTTACGTCAGTGCTGATCCAGAACATAAGACCATCTCACCGCGCATATTCGAGAGTGAAGAAATTCAGGCCTACTAGCCAGCCCAGTCCAGCAGGATCTCCCCCTTCTCTGCTGACTGACGCGCGAGTTCCTGCGCACGCTCTCCGAACCGTACCTCGACTTTCTCTCGGCGAATTTTCATCGTCGGCGTGAGAATTTCGTTCTCGATCGTCCAGGGTTCCGCGGTCATAATGACAGCGCCGATGCGGGCGTGTTTTTCAACCTTTTCGTTTACTTTGACGGCTTGCTCGAACAGCGCTTCTTCGATGACAGCACGATCCTGCTGACCCGCAATGTCCGATAACACACAGACAACTACAGTCTTGGAATAACCACGGCCTAGCAAGCAAAGCTGCTCGGTCCAGTCATTCTCGGCGAAACTGTTTTCGATCGGTGGGGGTGCGACGAACTTGCCGTGGATCGTCTTGAAATAATCTTTGACACGCCCGGTGAGAAACACGAAACCGTTCAAATCGATGTATCCTTTGTCGCCTAGGGAACCGATATGCCCGGATCTTCCGCGATCGACGCCTGGTGCTCAGCCAGCACTTTGTACAGAGGTATCTCTATCCAGGTGTCCTCGATGTAATGGCGAAGACGTTCTTGCTCTTGTGGATCTTTCAATAAATTGTAGATCGCAGGATCCATGTTTGTTACGACAGGCTCACCGATTCTTTCAATTTCCTTGAAGATCATTTTCCAGTTCCGCCATTTTACGGCGACGATTTCATTACCAATGTAATACACGAGCGACTCCCGAGCGGATGTCTTTGATTTACCCATGAGGAAATCGGAATGATCAGCACTGTCCATGATGCGATCGCTGGGGATATCAATGCCAAGCATAGCCGCTAAGGTGGCGTACACATCCATGGCATGGACAATTTCATTTGATTTTTGTCGCGGCGGTATTTTGCCGGGCCAGCGAATAAGAAAGGGAACACGAAAGGAACCTTCGTAGCTGGTAAAAAGGCTTCCTCGCCAGGGGCCATTGAACCCCTCTCTTCCGACTCCCCCATAGCCCCCGTTATCAGATGTAAAGATAAATATGGTGTCGTCCTTGATCCCCAACTCTTCGACTGCGTTGAGGAGCTCACCGATATAAGTATCCGTCTGTGCGAGGATGTCAGCGAAATCGCCATTGCCGGTTTTACCCTTGGCGTCTGGATGTGGATCATGGGGCGTGTGTGTCTGGGTATAAGGTATGAAAACGAAGAATGGTTGCTCTTCCTTTGCCTTGCGTTGAATGAAATCGAGCGCATGATCGGTAATCTCTCGATCTATCGTCGCACGTTTCTCACGACCAAACACTTCCAGCTCTTTGGGCTTCTCACCACGCTTGGAGGACATGACATGCATGAACCTGGCGCCCGCGTCTTTCTGATACGAGGCACTGTCCGGCCAGAACGACCTATCCGATGACCTGGGAATTCCCCACCATTCATCGAAACCCTGGTCGGTCGGAAAGCGGCCTTCAGTATCTCCCAAATGCCATTTACCGAATAATCCCGTTGCGTAATCGGCATCCGATAATAGTTCAGCCAACGTGTACTCGGACAAATTCAACCCATACCATGGATTTTGTGGTGGAGCATCTTTCCGTAGCCGTGTACGTATCGCATAGCGGCCAGTCATTAACGATGCACGTGACGGTGTGCACTCCGCGTCCACGTTGTAATTCGTCAGCTGAAACCCCTCATGCGCAACGCTATCGATATTCGGCGTAGGGGCCCCGCGTATTTCGCCGCCGCCATATACGCCTGGTTCTCCATAACCAAAATTATCCATCAGAACCAGGACGATGTTGGGCTTGTCCTCACTCCTAGGCGCCCCCAGTGCCAATGGAACAGACACAATAAAGACGAACAGATAAACAGGGATTCTCACGATTCGAATGTACTCGAACATTTGTGGCCTCCTATGGCGTAGTTTTCAGATATGAGTATCGCCTATTCGTACGACATCCTCGACCCCTCCCCGGAACCCACGCAAAGTCTCCCTCGCACGCGACCTCAAGTCACAGGAAGCCTGAGAATGAGCAGAGATTGACTAGCTGCGACAAATACCGCGAGAATGGCCGCAGGCTCATGCAGAACGAAACGAGTGGAGAAAGTGATCATGAAGGTATCTGCGTTGGCGATAATTTCAAATTTCGCCGCTAACAAGAAAATATGTTCGTACATATCACTACTCCTGCTTACTGCAATACCGGCGGCTGCAAGAGATACCCAGCCCAATATTTTGTTCATTGTGACTGACAATCAACCGGCCTCAATATTGGGGGCTTATGGGAACCCGGATGTCAGGACGCCCAACATTGATCGACTCGCTAAAGAAGGACTGCGCTTTACCCAGGCTTTCGCCGTACACGGTATGTGTTCACCTACGCGCGCTACGTTGTTGACCGGGCTCCTGCCATCACAACACGGGGTCCAGGATTGGCTCGATGATGAAGAAACGGACAGTTGGCCCAATGATTGGAACGCCATCAGAGAGTATCGAACGCTCCCCTACACGCTCAAAAATCGAGGCTACCAAACCTCCCTTATCGGAAAATGGCACCTCGGTCAGCCGCGGCCGCCAGACGAGTGGTTCGATCATTGGGTGACGTTCAATCTCGGCCATACGATCGATTTTTGGAATAACGAAATCAATGACAATTCCCAAAAATACAAAGTAGAGGGCCAGCACAGCGTCGATTTTTTCTCTGACAAAGCGGTCGAATACCTCGAGTCCTACGATAATCAAAAACCCTTTTTTCTGATGGTTACTTACAACGGGCCTTATATGAATCCGCCAACGAATCTTGGCCCCGCCAAGAATCGGCACTATGCGGAATATAAAGACAATGAGTTTCCTTCGTTCCCTAGAAATAGAATTCACGAGACGATTCTCGATAAGATACCGGTGCCCGACGCGGAAGAATGGTATTTGAATTTGGCTCGAATGCACAATGACCCGGAAACGATGGCTAATGCAGCGTCGCAGAACACGATGGTAGACGATGGTGTGGGTCGTTTGTTGAAAGCGTTAAAAGAAAATGGTCTCGCAGAAAACACACTGGTGATATACACCAGCGATCAGGGTAATTTCTTCGGTCAACATGGTTTGTGGGGGCATACTGATTATTCATTTCCAGCGAGCTTGTACGAGACCGCGATGAACATACCGTTGATCGTTCACTATCCGGGTGTCGTTGATAAAGGCCAGGTAAGTGATCTGTTTGTTGGGCAATACGACTTCATGCCCACTATCCTGGATATGGCGGGCGTAGATGTGGAAGTAGCGAATTCCCCAGGTCGAAGTTTTGCCGAACATCTAAGGGGAAACGAACTCGCATCATGGAACGATGCGGTGTACATGGATCAGGAGGCAACTCGTGTAATCCGAACCGATCAGTATTCGTATTGGAAACGCCTGAAAGGTACGGGCGAGCACGAACTCTACGACATACAGAAGGACGCTGAGCAAGAAAACAACCTATACGGGAACCCCGACTATGTTGCAGTGATTTCGGAATTGGATAGAAGGTTAATCGAGTTCTTTGATACCTATTCCAATGCTCAATATGACCTTTGGCAAGGCGGTACTGTGAAGGGATCTACAGAATCGACTCAGGTGTACAAGTCGCTGTACGGCGACCAGTGGAAGCCAGAGTCGGAAATCAGGCCCGCCTTTAGGGAGGACGTCCAGTAAGCGCTGGGCCGTCCAGTTTGTAGATGATTTTCCAAAAACAAGCTCGGGAAAAATCATGCCCCAAAAGCTGCATGAGCTCGACGCGGGCCAAGCATAGAACTCTTAGAGTAAGGGGACAATTTACTTAAACCCAATTGAAGTAAGCTATCCCTCAATTCGCCATCAATAATTTATCCAGCACTATCAGAACAAAATCAAAGGGATGCCTTATGAGTTCTCACGTCCGCGTTTTTTTTGCAGTGTTGATCTTCTCCTTCCAGACAGGGCACATCGCCTGGGCTCAGGCGACTACTTCCGACGTCCTGCGTGCGAAATTCGAGACAGAAGTAAAAAAATTCGCAGATGGTTTGGACGGTGTGGTTGGAGTGGCGTTCATCGATCTAGCGACTGGCGAATCGTTCGGCGTTAACGGTGATCTCGTATTTACGCAGGCAAGTGCGATCAAGATACCGATCCTGGTTGAATTGCTGAAACAATCCGGCGCCGGCCGATTCTCCCTGGATGACCCTATGACAATAAAAGCGGCGGATATAACCAGGGGAAGCGGTATTCTCCAGCAACTGACTCCCGGCGCCGTAACGATGACCATTCGCGACGTGGCTACATTGATGATTGTAGTCAGCGATAACACAGCCACCAACATGATGATCGATTTGGTGGGAATGGAGCGCGTTAACGCCACGATGCAGGAATTCAAGCTCTCTAGTACCCGATTACAACGGAAGATGATGGACACGGAGGCATGGCAGCAAGATCGCGAGAATCTGTCGACGCCGAACGAGGCCGCATGGCTTATTGCGGCCCTATATCACGGCGACATCCTGGACAGGCAGAGGTGCGACGAAATCCTGCGAATCCTGAGCATACCGAAACGTAGTCAGATTCGTGCCCGGCTTCCGGACGATATACGCGTCGCACACAAAACTGGATCGGTTGGCGGTGTTGTCGTGGACAATGGGATTGTGTATATCGAGAATCGTCCCTTTGTCGTCGCCGTGATGACCAACTGGGTAACTGACTACGACGCTGCGGCGAGTACAATCGCAGAGATCACCCGGGTTGGTTATGACTACTTTTCGCGGCTTGGCAGTGGCAATGAATATGGACATACCTTGTAGGCGTTGACACTGCTCGGGACAGTTCCTCTCAATACATTGAGCGCTCTGTCCGGATATCTCTTCCTCGACGAACTTTCGCTGCCTGCTATTCGCACTTCTACTAATCCATTTTCCTATCCATAGGCCCGTACTCGCACAGACATCGCGTTGACGTAAACGGCGCGATCAGTTTCATCATAAACAATGGCATTGTAAATCAGGCACCGTGCGTGGCGGCGCCAGCTTGCCGCCTGTTATCCTTCCATGATTTACAAGTAAAACAAACGGTTAAAACGATTAATTCGTGCATTACATGAAGTATTGAAGGTGTCCGAAAATCTACTTCATTTGACGCTAGCACGAAGACTTCCTGGAACAACGTGAACACATGCTGGAACCTATTGCTGTGCCTATTGCTGTGCCTGTCCATCTCTTTGCATCTCTTTGGTGCCTGTCCATCTCTTCTTATATTTGGCGCGTGTGCCTGTCCAATATTTGATATTTGCTTAGAATATACGGGAACCCCGATTTCTGCTTGCCCGGGAGCACGCGTCGCGGGATGATTGATTCAGGATGTTCGATTCAACCAGAACAGCGCTCGGGGAATTCAAATGATCAACATGAAGAAAATTTTCACTTTTATCGCCGGCATTGGACTTATGGGGACAGCCAACGCTCAGAACGAATGGAATCATCCGGAAGACATTCCTGTCATCGAACCGGTCACCGTTGGGCTCGCAGGTGAGAAACCGGCGGATATCGTTCGCTACCTGATGGCACGAGGTGCCGGACAAACGGCCATCTCTCCGGATGGTACGAAAGTCGCTTTCAGCTACCGGATTACCGGTGAACCACAACTCTGGATAGTCGATGCGGACGGCGGCTGGCCGGAGCAGCTTACGTTCGGCAGTGGAATTACATTCTTTCGCTGGGCGCCAGATGGTGAACATCTGGTTGTCGGTCGAGATGCGGATGGCAATGAACGCGAAGGTTATTATCTGCTGACCACCGACGGCACTAACGAGCGCCAACTGCTGCCGCTGAGTAATGCGTTTCGGTCCTTTGGCATGTTTTCCGAAGACGGATTGCAGCTCCTGTTTTCATCGACAGAACGCAACGGCAAAGATTTTGATATTTACGTTACGGACGTTGCAAGTGGCGCTACAAAAATTGTGTACGAAGGCAGCTTTGGCTTCTTTCCTGCCGCCTGGCAACCGGATGGTGACCTCGTCATCGTTAACGAAACCCGCGGCGAAGACGGTAATGATGTTCACCTCCTGAATATGACCAGTGGCGATCTTTCGCCGCTTTTCGTGCCCGAAGTTTCCGCCTATTACGGTAGCTATGAATGGTTGCCTGATGGGAGCGGATTTTATCTGGCCACCAACTACGATCGTGAGTTTGCCGGGCTGGCATTTTATTCCCTTGAAGGCGATGCGTTGGATTTCTTACAAACGCCGGATGCCGACATCAGCAACGTCACGCTGAGCGGCGACGGAAAATACCTCGGCTGGACGACGAATGAAGACGGGTACACGGCGATACACATGCTCGATCGGGAATCCGACGAGATGCTTGAGACGCCCGAACTGCCGCCGGGGGTCTACGCGATTAGCTTTGCATCCAAAGCCAACGCCGTGAATATTCGTGTCACAGGGCCCACAACACCGGGCGACGTGTTCATATGGGACGTTGCGTCCGGTTACCTGTCACACGCTATCGAGTCGTCACTGGCCGGCATTGACCCCAAAACGTTCGTTGTTCCCGAGTCGCTCCGCTACTTGGCACGCGACGGAATTGAATTGCAGGGTCTTCTCTACCGGCCCGATGAGTCTATCGCCAGTAATCCGCCGGTTGTCGTCAAAGTGCATGGTGGACCTACCGGACAGTCGCGGCCCAGTTTTCAACCGCAGGTGCAATACCTCGTCAACAATGGCATTGCCGTCTTCGACGTAAACGTTCGCGGATCAACCGGCTTTGGAAAAACCTACACGCGCCTGGACAACCAGGAAAAACGATTGGATTCCGTCCGTGACCTTGCCGACACCGTCGCGTTTCTCTCACAGGACGACTCATTGAACACGAACCGAATCGCGGTGATGGGCGGCTCATATGGCGGTTATATGGTCAACGCGGTACTTGGTTCCTACCCGGGTGTTTTCGATGCAGGCGCATCGTTTGTTGGAGTTTCTGACTGGGTCAGGGCGCTAAACGATGCGTCACCGGCCCTGAAAGCATCCGATCGTATCGAGTATGGGGACATTCGCGATAAAAAATGGCAGGAATTCTACAAGGAGAATTCACCGATCAACAACGCACACAAAATCAGAGTGCCTCTGTTTGTGGAGCATGGTGCCAATGACCCACGCGATCCGGTTACCGAGTCCGACCGAATCGTTCAGACCGTTCGTGACAATGGTGGCACAGTTACCTACCTGCGGTTTCCGGATGAAGGACACAGCGTTTCTAAACAGGCCAATCGGGTCGCCTTCTATCGTCAACTGGTGGGCTTTCTCGAACAGCACCTGAAACCGCAAGAGGATAAGTCTTCGAATTGATCGACCGACGCAGGTTTCTTGCGGTGTATCTGCCGCTGCCGGACTCGCCGCCGAAGGTCCGGCAATACGTACGGCGTTCGTCACAGAAACTGCGGCAGCAACATGCGCATCAACGCGCTCATCGCCGATGTCGATGTGGTCGAACGAATCCTCAAACGCCTGAGATCAGCAGCCCGACACCCTCACACCTCCGGGTCCCAATCATGCCGCAACGAACCCAGGTCCACGGCTTACCCGCGCTTTCGACCCCGCGCCAGGATGCGTCGGCCGTTTTCCGTGCGCCGCGCATCAACAACGCACTAAAATCTCCTATCCATTAGCGAAAATGAAAAAGCCGGACCCAACTATTGGCTGTCCACAAATTCGAGTTTGTCAGGGAAGCGAGCCACTTATCACGGTCCCTTCCATCAGGACAACCGTTGGTCTCGCAAATCTGATTTGTGTCGGCAGCGTCTCAAAAATGTTTCGATCCAGCACCACCAGATCAGCAGACTTGCCAACCTCAATTGAGCCAAGGTCATCTTCCATACCCAATTGCGTAGCACCATTTATCGTGTACCCGCGAATCATGTTCTCGATGCTAAGTCGCTCATTTTCTGGTGGCCTGACCGTGGAATTGGCGCCAAACTCTGGTTCCTTTCGAGTGTGTCCAACTTGCATACCAAAGAATGGACTTGCCCTACCGGTTTTCCACTTACCAGCGTTGGTAATGTCGCTCGAGAATGTCACGGTTACATTTCTGTCGAGCAGAGGTTGCACCCGAAACATGCGATCGTAACGCTCCTGACCTAGTGTCAGCTGCGCTCCCTGAATGTGGCCACCGTGCCACTGGGGTGAAAAATTAGAGAAGATGTTCAACTCGTTGAATCGATCAAAGTCAGCATCATCTATTACTTCGAGGTGACAAAGCGTAATCCGGACGTCTGGTGCCCCGCCAAACTTGACGTGCGCAGCCTCGACAGCGTCCAGCGCCGTCCGGACCGCACGATCGCCGACAGTATGCAGATGCAGGTCAATCGCCTCTTCATGCAATTCGAGGATGAAGTCACGAAGCCGAAGTGTTTTAAAGAGCGTTTTACCTAGATTGTTTTCTTCCCCTAAGAATTGTTCGAGGACGGCGCTGGTCCGTATTTCGGATACACCGTCAAGCATGATTTTGATCGTATTAAATTTGACCCGCTCGCCACCGTACGTCGATCGAAGACGTTTTAATTCCTGAACCGCACCATCGATCTGACTATCATCATCAATTCGGTAGGAACCTTCATACCGAAGCGGCATTCTTCCTTCGGCTTCGAGCTGTGCAGCAGCGCGATAGCCTTTGTCGCCATTCCCAGCGTCGAAAACCAACGTCACACCCTGGGAGACAAGATAATCCAGAAACCCTGCCAGCGAATCTGCACTAATTTGTTCTCCGATTCCCGCTGCCTTGAGCTGCGCATCAATTCCGCTCTCTTTGACCCAGCCCGTTGGTTCGCCATCGGCATCACGATAGAGATAGGACAGACCAGGAATCGGATCTGGTGTATTCCGGTCGATACCCAGTGCTTCCAAGGCCTTTGTATTGAGCCACAAGGCGTGGCCAGACGTATCCGTAAGTATGACCGGACGATCGGGAATGACCGCATCAAGCTCATGCCGGTTTGGCCCCTGCTCACCAAAAAGCGCGCTCGGCCACCTGCCACCAACGATGAATTCCTTGTCTGGATGTTCGGTCGCATAGGCAACAAGTACGTCGAACATGTCTTGTTTCGTATCAGGCGTCCAGGGCAAATCAACATAGTCTACTGACTGAGCGACAAGGCCCGGATGCGTATGACTATCGACCAACCCAGGCAGAACGAGCCTGCCCATCAAGTCATACTGTTCAGTTTCGTCGTTAATGAAGTCTTGCAAGCCGACAGCATCACCGACATACGCAATGCGACCATCGTCAATAGCGACTGAATCTGCCCACGTTTGTGAAGTATCGAGCGTATAAAACCTGCCGTTTTTAAGCACCAGATCAGCCGCACTGGCAGTCGTTGCCAAGAGTAATCCGATTGCGAAGCCGACAATTTTTTTCAACATTATTCTCAATGGAAATTCCTTTAGCCGGATGACCAAATAAATTGGGAGGTCCGATTCTGACCTTTTACAGTGGCAGCTCGTTCTAACTCGGACTTCTTCGCCGGGCACGGCTTCGAACAAGGAGTTGCTCCCTGGCCGCTCGATGTGCTTCGTCAATGGCTGAATCCGTGTGCGTCGAGGCAGCAGCGTCAGAGTTAGCAATGGAAATTCGACCGAAACGTCGCCTGCCAATCACGCACGGCCGATCGTCAGGAGCGAACAGCGCCCACTCGATGGGATCGTTCAGCGTGTCATAGCTATACGAGTAACCGTGCGGCCAGCGATTCACGGTGATCGCTTCAATGTCTCGGGCCGGATCGAATCCGCCACCTTCCAGAGTTCGACCGAGTTGGTCCCGGATGTTGCGCTCGAACGTTTCGAAGCTCGTGGCCAAAAGATCCGCTCGCCCCATACGATGCTGCTCCTTCTTCGGGTGTCCAGGCGCGCAAGGCACCCTGGACATGTGCAATATCATCGGGTCGTCAGGTGATCTGGACGCCTTATAATCGCCATATTCCACGGAACGGCCCAGTCTGACTCCCGTGTGGTACATCCCCGGAGCGCTCGCCGCCGAGATGCCAAGATTAGTGAAGGCCTTCCAGTTACGAATTAGGACGTTCGTGTAAACATTGGCCATCTTTACGCCATACTTGAGCGCAGCATTCTGCTCGTCGGACATCTCGGGGACGAGGTGTGGAATGATTCCGTTGTAGCACGCCATCACACAGTGATCCGCTCTTACACTTTCGGCCTTGCCGTCACGCACGTAGGTAATCTCAACTTCGCGAGCAGTGTCGGGGTCACCGATGTGCCGAGCGGAAACGACCGTGCTGTTGAGACGAATGCGGGCGTCAGCGCCCGCGCGATCGATCCGATCGTACTTAAGGCGCGACGTCATCGAGTCGTCAAGCGTTGTTCCCGGAAGCGCGTCCGGAATCATGGCTCGAACCAGGAGCCTGGCCACGGTTGCATTCCCGTCGGGAAAGTAGAGGTCGTCTCCATGGTTCCACTCGCTCTCACGGCCGTGTTGTCCACCCCCGAGGTGGGACAGGGGGCCCACGCGAGGCAGCGGTTCGAGGTTCATCCCCTGGAAGCCGGGGTAACCCTGAACCCAGCCATAGAGTGCCGGATAGGCGTCAATGCCTACATTGAAGCTGCCTTTCGGGCGGTCATCAAAGAACGGGAGTACATCCGGGTGAACTTTGGCAAGGTCGAGCAGGAAATCCCGGTAACTGATCCGGGCCAGACGCTCCTTCTTGTCCGCATCCGACAGTCCCGACATATAGTCCGGGTTGGCACCGTCATCATAAAGCCGCGCAAGGTCCTTCCGTACTTCTGGAGAGAGCGGAGTCTGTGCAAGCCAATCCGCCCACCCAAGATCACCGGATCCTCCGCGCCCCTTCACCAGCCGATCCTCGCCGAACACTTCTTTCGCGAAAAACGTGGAATTGCCGAGGCCAAGAGATCGGTAGAACTCCCTGCCAGGCGCACTGGTCTGTATCGCACTTTCCACGTCAATGCCGATTGCGGCAAGCAGTGTTCTGGAGACGGTGCTGAATTGGCGTACGGACTCGAGGTAAGACGTACCACCGTTCAGCATCAACGTGCGTCCTCGATGGGTCATCTCATTCCGTTTGGCGTGGCCGCCGAAATCATCGTGATTATCAAGAACCAGCACACGAGCACCGGAGCCAGCCGAGGTCAGAAAGAAATAGGCCGCCGAGAGCCCGCTGAGCCCTCCCCCGACCACCACGAGGTCGTAATGCTCACCCGTATTGGCGGCCTCAGCCCAGGCATTCCCATCCCGAGCCGCATGGGCTACTTCGAAGGAACCCGCGTGGCTTCCCCGCATTCCGGTCTGTGCCGGTGGATAGTAATTCTCTGTCCCCGGCGCATTGGGTGCGACCTCTTGTGCCGAGAGCCAGCCGGGTGCGACGAGCGCCCCACCAACCGCAGCTCCCACGCCATTGACGAAATCGCGCCGGGTTATATCCCGATGCATTCCGAGATCACGGTCCTGATACTTGGACATAGAGCCTCCTAATCTCTGTCGCGGGAACCGCGCAGAGCCCGGGCTTTTCTAAAAGCCCGATTCATGAATGGATTACGTGCAAACTCCGCTAGTCCGGAGCTGTTGGGGACGACTTCATGTTATTTCTTCCCGCGCAAATATATAAACCACATTTTGCGGACCCCTCCTTCAGGAACGGCCAATGTACCACTATAGCCCTTAGGCACGACCACGCCTTCCCAAACACATATCTTTCTGAATTACTCTGTTCGTCTTTCATGACGGTCACACCGTCAAGCATGTACACCAGCTCGTCATATTCAAGATCATAATAGGTCGTCTCTCGAGAACAATATTCTAATTTTTAACAGTTATTTATCTTATCCTCTTGATGTAAATTCTAATCAAAAAAATATATATGAATTCAAAAAGGTCTCGGCAAAAGAAAGCCGCCGTCAACGAGCTGCGTCGAAATCCAGCGAAATCCAGAACAGGCACAAACTGGCAGATAGCGCAGACTAATGCGTTTGTTGCATAGCTGCCTATCATTCTTCACATGAACAGAGCGCGTAAACACCTAGTGCGTTTGTCTGACACACCCTCTAGATACTCAGGCGCTATTTCACTTAAGTTGAGATGGACAAAGTTGACCAAGATGATTCCGGCCAATACGCCAACAGCGCCATTGATGCCGCCGTGCGCGCTGTCAACGAACAATTAAATGGCACTTGAGTATGATGAGTTATACAAAGCCGGTACAACGTACCGTTAACAAAATAAAGAAGAGGATCGAAATCATGCGAAAAATATTGAGCTGCTTTGTCATTATAATGATGTCATTTCCTGCAATGGCGGAACACCATGGTGAGGAAAACGCTGCTTTACACGCGGCGATCAAATCGTTCAACCATGCCTATGCAACTAACGACGTCGAAACTTATTTCAGCTTCTATACCGACGATGCGACAGTGTATTTCGGTGCGGCCGGCAGAGAGAATGTCGCTGACTATCACGAATTGTGGATCGGGTTAATGGAAGCAGGCGGCGGTGTTGAGCTGAACGAAGCGTCGGATATTCAGGTGCAAATCATGCCCGGTGGTGATGTCGCTGTTGCGACGTCCCTCATCGACAACCGCACGCGCTCGCCTGATGGAACGAAGTCTACGTCGAGAGCGTTCGAAACTGACGTGTGGCAAAAGATCGATGATAAATGGAAGATCATCAGCCTGCACTACAGCGGAATTTCCGCGGAAGAGTGACGCTGCAGCGCTCGCCGTTGCAAATCCTACGACGAGACATGCATGTTAATTCTGATCGCGCTTAATAAAATGCGAGTGGACGAGAAATGACAACCCCATTCCAACAGCCAGAATACCAACGGTTATTTTTCCACGATGAGCGGTTTCGGTGGTCCAGATTTCGCCGTGCTCAAGCCAGTAAAGTACCAGCGTGGAAATGATCCATGGCGTGAAAGCAATAGCGATTTCGAGCGCGTGGAGAGTCTGTGTTTTGAAGGATTTCTGCACACAAAAATACTACCACGATATGGAGCTGGTGTGACCCTGACCGATGAATATTGACCTTAGAGCTGCGCTGAAACACACCGCTATTAACGAGTGGAGATTGTTCGGACTCATCGCAATTCCAGTGTCCATCGTCATGGTCGTCGCCATGCTGGCGGCCGACATGTCCACCGGCCCCGGCGTGTCAACGATGATTTCGTTTTCCGTACGCGTGGCTGTGCCATTTATCTTCCTGGTCGTCGCCATATCATCAATTCAAACATTGTTTCCCGGACCCTTCTCGATGTGGCTGCTGCACAACCGGAAATACTTTGGCTTGTGCTTCGCGGTTGCGATGGCGTGGCAAGGATTGTTCATCTTCATAATGTCGAACTACTTTCGTCGCTACTACTACGACGACCTCTATCTGTTTCGCGACCAGATTGAGGGGAGCATCGGCTACATTTTCCTTACTGCGATGGTGGTGACATCCTTTAACTTTGGCCGCAAACACCTGAATCCGCGGCAGTGGAAAGTGCTGCACAAGTGCGGTCTCTATTTCCTGTTTGGCTATGCGTTTGGCGTCTATTGGTTGATTCTTTCCTACTATCCGAATCCGGCAGCACTGGACTACGTTTTCTATTGGGGTGGTTTCATCGCATTCGCTCTGAGAATAGCTGCCTGGGGAAAGAAACGCCTGCAGGCGACGAAGAAGAATGCACCCGAGAGCGACACGCCGCTCGCATTCAAGGTGCTTGGCGGCGCAACAATCGTCTTCGGTCTTTTTGCTTCGGCTGCAAGTCTTTATATTCCAGAACGCATTGCTGCTTTCTTGACCCGGCCGGAGTGGTCTGAAAATCTAGTTTTGTGGCTGCCGTTTTGGCCGTTTGAACCTTTTTTATCACTCTTTATCATTGGGCTCGGCACCTTGCTGGTCACGAAGGCGAGGCCGTACCGTTAACAAAATGTCCGTCGTCAAACAAATGGAACAGACGTAGCGATTATCTAAAGGAGAGTTTTGTTCCATTTGTTTGACGACGGACAAGATAGCCAGCTTAAAAATGCAGGTCCAGCAGTGCCTCAACAGCACGACGACCTTCGCCAGCGGCACCTGACCAGTATTGATGACCGCGTAATTCCGAATGACCGATCGCAATGCGACCGAATGGTTCACGTATTACGTCCGGAGGTGCGGGATTACCATTTACTCCGAAGAGAAACCCAGGGCCGGGGCTGGCGTAAGCATGACCCCAGCGATTGAGGATGACCCCCGCTACGTCTTTTGCCGGGTCAAATCCACCAGCAGAAAACATTGTCGTCATCTGTTCACGGATCTGTCGCTCGTAATCAGTAAATGACGTGCCAAGCAACTCTGCGCGCGCGGCGATACCCTGCTCTTTACTTCCAAGTCCAGGCTTAATTATTGGTGCATAAAACGTCAGTACGATGGGTTCGTCAGGGTGCAGCGGTTGCGATTTACCACCAACGATCATTGGTCGTCGGATATTGCAGGTGAAGCCGAATCCTCCGGACCAAATTGCCGCGGAAACACCGAGACGCTCCAGGAACCGCCAGTTTGTCAGGGCAACGTTAGCAACGAGCACCGGTGAATGTGTATATGATTCGTAGGCTCGATGGTATTCGTCTGGCAGATCTTTGAGCACATGTCGATTCACCCAGCCGCCAGACGCCATAACAACCGCCTTGGCCCTCAATTGATGCTGCTGCCCATTTCTCGCATAGGTAATCCGAACCCGCTCCGCCTCCTGAGATTTACCTTCGTGCTCGACTCGCACCGCGGTTGAATTAAGCCGCAATCGAACAGGCTTACCTTCGCGATCCAACTCGTCGAACGCGATCTTGCCAAATAGCACATCTTCGAATGAGGACCCATCGATTGCATCAGGATTTAGTTTCTTTACGAAGTGCCGGGCAATACCAGCATTACCACCCGGAAAACTATGCAAGAAATCTCCATCCTCTCGCACCTCTTTTCTGAAGCCGGGCATGGCGAAATAATGTCCCCAATAGGCACTAAGGGCGTCACAGCCGAACCCAATGACGCTTGCCATGACCGGGTCGTAGTATGACGTTACCTCGGGCGGCAATCCCAGTTCATCTTCGTAATAGGATTTCATCGTTATCGAATCGAGCCATCGATCTGTATCCCGACCCGCCTTTTGCGCCGTCTCAATGGAACGAACACGGGTAAATGCCTGTTGTACCTCATTGCTCCAGGGCGTCGTGGCGAGCCCGTCCTGCCAGACATCTTTGACCCAGGGTTGGTTTGCACCACGAAAAAAATGACCGACGTCAAATTTATCCTCTTGCCAGTGAATAGTTTCATAGTTGTCTAGTGCAATGCGCATGCCGGCTGCAGATCCTCCTGGTTCCGCGTATTGAAACTCTCTGGGCATATTCAATGCCGAAAAGTAGTCATCTGGCTCGCCTGTAGCAACGCCTGGGTCTCCAAAATCGTTGGATCCCTGCGGCCCTGATAAATGAACGCCATTAACGTCGAAATCGTTACGTTTAGCCTCGCCGCCGAATATTGGATGGTTATCAAGGATGAGGACTCGACCCGTGGGATTCAAACGATTGAAGTGATATGCCGCCGACAAGCCGGAGAAACCACCACCGACGACAACAAGGTCATACTCCTCACCTGAATCGATCGCGTCTGCAGTCTCCTTATTGAATCGTCCTGCACGGATCTGGTGTGCAGTTTTTATCAGCTCGGGAGTGTTGCCATGCGAGTTAGCGTAGTCACCGATGCCACCCGGGCCATACCAGCTATCACCAACGTCGAAGGAAAAATCGCCTTGTGCAGAAGGTGCTACATCCTTGCTGTTTCCACAACCGGCAAGCGAAAACCCAACCAG
>Ga0114996_10001740_pt1 | contig 28880 bp, 27 predicted proteins | sample ArcticOcean_MG_C_4_FD_87039 | JGI IMG/M metagenome (GOLD analysis project Ga0114996, IMG submission 87039) | Marine microbial communities from western Arctic Ocean - ArcticOcean_MG_CB4_134 | ecosystem: Environmental > Aquatic > Marine > Oceanic | place: Arctic Ocean: Canada Basin | collected... | reverse complement strand
GGTTGCTGTCAATGTTGCTGTCAAACATCGATTTGGGTCGGGGCAAAGAAAACGGCCCGCCGGGTGGCGGGCCGTCTAAAGACTGATCAATGAGGTGGAGCGGGAGACCGGATTCGAACCGGCGACAGCCTGCTTGGAAGGCAGGGACTCTACCGCTGAGCTACTCCCGCTCGCGGTTTCACCATTTTAGCGCACTAGGCGTCTTTGATCATTTTGGATGGGGTCATTAGCTCGTAGAACTCAATCCAGGTCCGCACGGTCATTTCGGCTCCTCCCGCCCCGGCGTCGATGACGGACTGCGGGATGACGTTATCCTCGCGGTAAACGGAGTCGATTACTTCGGCCTTCCACTCCATGTATACGCGGTCGAGTTCGCCGGGTACGGTGCCGCCGTTGTAGTAGATGTCGGTGGGCGATCGCTGGCCAGCCGCCTCGTAGGCGTCGGCGATTCGCCGTGCCACGGTGGCGTAATTGCGGGCCATCCCCGGCTTTACTTCGTAGACTCTTCTGATTACGAACATGTTGGGTTCTCCGCTTTGTTTTCCGCGCAGCCTGGCTGCGCTCTAGGGCTCTTCGCGCGAGCGCTCATCGGCTTTCCCGCGCGGGCTTTGCCCGGCTTGTCAGGTCTTCTTCGGCTTGTTGCCTCATCGGCTTGACTTTGGGCCGCTTCGCTATCTTGCCACTTAGGCCAATGCGGCTGCTACCGCGGTGCCTACGTCGGCCGTTGTGGCTTTGCCGCCTAGATCGGGGGTTAGTGGGCCACCGCCTGCCATGGCGTTTAGTGCGGCTGTTTCTACTGCGTCGGCGGCGGCCTGTTCGCCGAGGTGCTCTAGCATCATTGCGCCGGACAGGATGGCGGCGATGGGGTTGGCGATGCCTTTGCCAGCGATGTCGGGGGCGCTGCCGTGCACGGGCTCGAACATGGAGGGGAAGCGGCGCTCGGGGTCGATGTTGGCGGAGGCGGACAGGCCGATGGAGCCGGTGATGATGCCGCCGATGTCGGTGAGGATGTCGCCGAAGAGGTTGGAGCCGACGACGACGTCGAAGCTGTCGGGCCGACGGATGAATTCCATGCAGGCGGCGTCTATAAGGAGGGATTCGGTTTCGATGTCGGGGTAGTCGCCTTTGACGGCCTCGAAGGCCCGGTCCCATACGACCATGCCGTAGCCCTGTGCGTTGGACTTTGTTATGGACGCGAGTTTCTTTTTGCCGTCCCTCGCCTGGGCCAGCTCGAAGGCGTAGCGGATGACGCGCTCGCAGCCGTGCCGGGTGAAGACGGCGGACTGGACGCCTATTTCTTCGGGGAAGTCTTTGTAGAGGAACCCGCCGACGTTGGCGTATTCGCCCTCGGTGTTTTCCCGGATTACGACCATGTCTATGTCGCCAGGGCCGTAGCCACTAAGAGGAGACGAGGCCCCGTCATATAGCACGGACGGGCGCAGGCAGACGTACTGGTCGAAGGCTCTGCGAATGGGGAGCAGCAGGCCGTTCAGGGTGACGTGGTCCTGGATGTCGGGGTGCCCTACGGCGCCCAAATAGATGGCGTCGTATTCGGCTAGCGTGGCGAGGGCGTCGCCTGGCATCATCTCGCCGTTTTTGAAGTACCACTCGCTTCCCCAGGGCATCTCTTCGTACGAGAGGCTGACGCCGTGCTTTTTGCCCGCCGCGTCGAGGACCTTGATGCCCTCTTCCACGACGTCCACGCCTATGCCGTCGCCCCTTATTACCGCGATGTTGTGTGATGCCAAGTTGGTTCCCCTGCCGATGTCGATTGAGATGTCGCGTGTGTTGAAGCATTTTAACGCCATCGCCTGGACGGTCGACGTGTGGTTAAACTGATCTCGCGCGCCGTGCCTGGTTGTTAGAGGCGCGGCGATTATCTGCGATTTATTGGGGGAAGCAATGGAACTGGTATTACTTGGCGGCAAGATCCTGACGATGGACCCGAACGGCACTGCCGCTGAGGCGATAGCGGTGCGGGACGGGAAGATTACTGCGGTGGGGGCGAGTGAGGACGTGCGCCGGTCGGTCGGCGAGAACGCGCGTGTGGTCAACCTGCAGGGCAGGGCCGTGACGCCGGGGTTTATTGACCCACATAACCACTTTTCCATGACGGTGTTCGAGCCGGTGATGATTGACTGCCGCATGCCTCCGCTGGCTGGCAAACAGGCGGTGCTGGACGCCATTTCAGTAACGGCCAAGGGCACGCCGCCAGGCCAGTGGGTTTGGGGCCTGGGGTATAACTCGCTCGCAGCCGGGGGAGCCGAGGCGGTCACCCGGCAGGAACTGGACGAGGCTTCCCCGGACAACCCGGTGTGCATTATGGATTCGTCGTATCACGCCTGCTATGCGAACTCGGCCGCGCTGGCGCTGGCGGGGATTGGCGGTGATACGGACGACCCGCACAAGGGCTGGATTAAGCGCGGCGACGACGAGGAGCCGAACGGCGTGCTGTGGGAGCGGGCGATGGACCCGGTGCACCGCACTTCGATGCGCGCTTTTATTGACCATTACGGCGAGGATGGCGTGGCCGACCTGGTGCACCAGAACGCCATGCGGCACCTGTCTCACGGCATTACCGGCATTGGCGACGCGCTGACGATGCCGGAGAGCACCGAGATGTATCGCATCGCAGACGCCCGAGGCAAGCTGCCGATAGCCGTGCAGCAGTTACGCGGCGGCGACGGGTTCTTCGCGGTGCCGGAGCAGGCGTCGCAGGGGGTGTTCGACCAGGACAACGTTTCCGACCGACTGCGCGGCGGGGCGATGAAGCTGTTTATGGACCCGGTCTTCCCTTCGTATGGCATGAACCGCTGTCACGCAGATGGCCACCTGACGCCGGAGGGCGAGATCTACTACACGCAGGACGAGGTGGACGCGCTGGTGCTTTCGGCGGCGGGCAATGGCACGCAGGTGGCCATTCACTGCATCGGCGATCGGGCCATCGAGCAGACGCTAAATGCGTTTGAGCGGGCCATCGACGAGGTGCCGGACGCTGATAAGCTGCGGCTCAGACTGGAGCACTTCGCCATTCCCCGAAAGGACCAGATTCAACGGGTGGCCGAGATGCCGGTCGTGGTGTCGATTCAGCCTGCGATGCTGCGGGTGTTCGGACGATTGAGCGAGCACGTGCTCAGTGAGTTTGGAGTAGACGCGCCGCCCTTCCCTTATAGGGACCTGACCGACGCCGGGGCGACGATTGCAGCAAGCTCCGACGCACCCTGCGCACCGCTGTCGCCGCTGGAGGGCGTGGAGGCGCTGGTGACGCGCAGCCTGCCCAGCGACGGCGGGACGCTAGCGCCAGAGCAGGCGCTAACGGTGGAAGAGGTTATTCGCCAGTACACGAACGGCTCGGCCTACGCGACAAATCGCGACGATGAGGTCGGTTCGCTGGAGGTGGGCAAGCGGGCCGACATGGTCGTGCTGAGCCATGACCCGACGGCGGTGGATCCGAATTACATCAGCCAGATAGAGGTGCAGCAGACGTACGTGGACGGCGAGCTACTCTACGAGAGATAGGGGGAGGGGCTGGATGAGTTCGGGGCCGTCGCCGTCGCGTTTGTCGACGGCCTTGCTTACCTCGAAAAGCTCCATTTCGGTGGGGTCGTAGGGCAGGGCGAGTTCGCGCACATCGCCGATGGACATGTCGCCGGGACGGAGCCACTGGCGGCTCGCGTCGGGCGGCAGGATGACGGGCATGCGGTCGTGGACGGCCTCGACCAGGCTATTGGGCTGCGTGGTGACGATGGTGCAGCTGGCGATTTTGCTGCCGTCGGGGTCGGTCCACGAGTCCCACAGGCCCGCGAACATGAAGGGCTGTTCGCTGCGCATCCTTATGTAGTGGGGGCGCTTGGTTTTGTCGCCGTCTCCGGTCGCGGTCCCGGGATTTGGCTTTTTCCACTCGTAGAAGCCGCTGGCCGGTATGAGGCAGCGGTTGGACTTAAAGAGGAGCTTGTAGGGCCAGGCCTCGCCGAGGCGGTCGTCTCGGGCGTTGATGAGCGCCGGGAGCCGCTTCGCGCTGCCTGCTCCAGTCAGGCGACTGGCGTTGGTGCCGCGAGGGATGATGCCCCAGCGCATGGGGAATGCGGCCGCCTCACCTTCGCGGCTGACGATAGCGGCCACCTGCTGGGTGGGCTTGATCTTGTAGTGAGGGCGGGCCATCCAATCGGCAACGCGGCTCATGTCGATGCGCGTCTCGGCGAAGGTCGCCTCGAAGACGTACGAGTCGTGGAACAAGACGTATCTGCCGCACATGACGTCCCCATTTTTTCACGTCGCGGCCCCCGGAGCCAGAACCCTTCTGGCGTCGGCAACCAACCAGTGCCATAATCCACCGGTCAAAGCCACGTCGTATTGCCAAAGCGATGAGGCGTAAGCCGAAAAAGCCCTGACGAGCAAGCGAAGCGCGCGGAGCAGCGATGAGTGCTCGCGCGAAGAGTGAAGAGCGAACGGTAGCGAAGCGGCCCATCGCGAGGCGATGAGGCCACGAGCCGAAGAGCAAATTAGGGCGAGCATAGCGAACGGAGGACCAACTATGAAAGCAGCCGCGCTACACGACTACGGACAGCCGATGACGGTCGAGGAGATAGAACTCGACGACCCCAAAGACACCGAGGTGATGGTGAAGGTGGCGGCGTCGGGCGTGTGCCACTCGGACTATGTGTTCGTCGCCGGGAAGCCGTTCTTCGAGGGACCCAGGCCTATCGTCCTCGGCCACGAGGGCGCGGGCGTTGTGCACAAGGTCGGTTCCAAGGTCACGAATGTAGAGGTAGGCGACCACGTGGTGCTGTCGTGGATCTATTCGTGTGGCACCTGTACCTACTGCGTCGTTGGTCGGCCCAACATGTGCGACTTCGGCCGGGGCGAGGTGATTGCCAATGGATATCTGGCCGACGGGACTACCCGGCTGCACAAGGGCGACGTGCCCTACTATCACTTCCTCGGCATTTCGACGATGGCCGAGTACACGGTGTGCGACCAGAAGAGCGTGGTGAAGGTGCCCAAGGACGTGCCGCTGGACAAGGCGGCCCTGGTGGGCTGCGCGGTCATGACGGGCGTGGGCGCTGTCATCAACGCCGCCAAGCCGTCTCCTGGCGAATCCGTGGCGGTTTTTGGCGCTGGCGGCGTGGGAATTAGCGTCATCCAGGGCGCTGTCCTCGCCGGTGCGTACCCGATTATCGCGGTGGACAACAAGGCGGAGAAGCTGGAAGGCGCGATGCACTTCGGCGCGACCCACACAGTGGACGTATCGAAGGTAGATGCGGTCGAGGCGATTAAGGCCATTACGGGCATTGGCGCGGACTACACGTTCGAGGCCATTGGCAACGTGAAGGTGATGCGCAACGCCTGGGACGCGACGGCGAAGGGCGGCACCGAGGTGGTCATAGGCGGCGCGGGCATGGGCGACGAGGTTTCGTTGCCAGCGCTCGACTTCCCGTTCACGGAAAAGACGATCAAGGGCACGGGCTACGGCGGGGCGCGCATGAGCGTGGACATTCCCAGGCTGCTCAACTTGTACAAGGCGGGCAAGCTGAACCTGGACGACATGGTGACGACGACCTACGCGCTGGACGAGGTGAATACGGCGTTCGATGACCTGAAGGCGGGCAAGAACCTGCGCGGCGTGCTGATGATGTAGGTGCCCGAACGCGGGGTAAGCAGAGCAAGCGGGGCCAAGGGGCCCCGCTTTTTTGCGAAAGCGATGAGGCGTAAGCGACTCAACACCAATTGCGAAGCGATGAGGCCATCAGCCGAAGAGCCCAAGAGCGCAGCCTTGCTGCGCGGAGAACGCTAGCCCTCTAAAGCTCGAAGCTTTTGCCTGCCATGTCGACTATGTAGCGGCTGATGGTTAGCGACGAGGTTGCGCCGGGAGATGGGGCGCTGAGGACGTGGATGGCGCCAGGGGCCTGGACGATGGAGAAGTCGGCCAATAGCTTGCCGCTGCGGTCCACGGCCTGGGCTCGCACGCCAGCGCCGGGCTCGGTGAGGTCGTCCATGCCGATGTCGGGCACGAGGCGCTGCAATGAGCGGAGGAAAGCTGGCTTGGATAGCGAACGGTACTGCTCGGACAGGCCGGTCTTCCAGTTGGCGGCGGACATCTTCCAGAAACCAGGGAACGCGAGTGCGCCAAGCGTGTCGCGCAGGTTGAACGACAGCTTGGTGTAGCCCTCTCGCGCCAGCGAGAACACGGCGTTGGGACCGGCTTCGATACTGCCAGAAATGCGCTTGGTGAAGTGCACGCCCAAAAAGGGCATGGCGGGGTCTGGCACGGGGTAGATGAGGCCGTTGATGAGGTCGGAGCGCTCGGGGCGGATGGAGTAGTACTCGCCCCGGAATGGGACGATGCGGATGCCAGCGTCGGTGCCCATGAGCCCGGCTACCCGGTCGGCGTGCAGGCCCGCGCAGTTGATTACGTGCTTGGCCCGGATGTCGCCTAATTTCGTCATTAGCCGGACGCCGTCAGTGTCGGGGGCCGTGCCGGTGAGGCCCGCACCCAGCGCCAGCTCGCCGCCCGCTGCGACGAGGTCTTCGGCGTACGCCTGGCTGACGAGCGAGAAGTCTACGATGCCGGTGTTGGGGGACAGGATGGCCTTTACCCCGGCGGCGTTGGGTTCTATTTCCCGCAGCCGCTCGGGGCCGACTAGCTCCAGGCCAAGAGCCCCGTTGGCCGTGCCGCGGCGGTGCAGTTCGTCGAGGCGGGGTACCTCGGCATCGTCTATGGCGACTACCAGCTTGCCGCACATCTCGTAGGGGATATCGCGCTCGTCGCAGTAACTGCGTAACTCGGCAGAACCAGTCGAGCAGAAGTTGGCTTTCTGGGAGCCGGGGGCGTAGTAGATGCCCGCGTGGATGACGCCGGAGTTGTGGCCGGTCTGGTGCAGGGCGACCTGGCTCTCTTTTTCCAGGACGATTGTGCGCAGGTTCGGATAGTCCTGCGCCAGCTTCATGCCGGTGGCCAGGCCGATTATGCCCGCGCCGATGATTGCGATGTCGTATTCGTTGTGCTGCATTTGGCCCTTACGCGGGTGAGTGAGAGTCTTGGAACTTCGGTCACTATGCTACTCTCCGGGCGCGATGCCAAACAGGGAAGAAAGTCGGTTTGATGCGGTAGTAGTGGGGGCGGGGCATAACGGCCTGGTGTCTGCTGGCTATCTGGCTGCGGCCGGGCTGTCGGTGCTGGTGCTCGAACGCCGGGACGTGGTCGGCGGCTCCTGCGTTACCGAAGAACTGTTCCCCGGCGTGCGGGTGTCGACCTGCTCGTATATTTGTCACCTCTTACAAAGGCGAGTCGTGGACGACCTGGAACTGGTTAAGTACGGGCTGCGCGTACACACGGTCGACCCGTACCGGTTCCAACCCTTCCCCGACGGCCAGTACATGCTGACGTGGCAGGATGCCCGCCAGACGCAGGAAGAGGTGGCCCGCATTGATGCGGCCGATGGCAAGAACTACCCCAATTGGTACGCGTTCTGGCGACGTGCCGTCGGAATTTTGCATCGGCATTTCCTCGCAGACCCGCCGACGCTGGGGCAGCTTTTCGCCGAGTGCGAGGGGACGGACGACGAGCCGGTGCTGCGGCGCATGCTTACCGGCAACATGGTGGAGCTTGTGGCGGAGCACTTCCGGTCGCCATATGTGCGAGCGACGTTCTTGGACGCACAGGACGCGGGTGACCCGCGCGCGCCGGGCAGCATTTTGGCCGAGGCGTACAACATGATGGACGTGCTCACCGAGCCCTCGCTGCTGGGTATTCCCCACGGCGGCATGGGCGGCATTACGCAGGCGATGGCGCGATCGGCCGAGGCCAGGGGCGCGGTGATACGCACGGGCGTCGAGGTCAGCAAGATAATCGTGGAGGGCGGCCGTGCCACTGGCGTCGCGCTGGCCGACGGGACGGTGATTGAGACGCAGACGGTGCTGTCCAACGCCGACCCCAAGCGGACGTTCGGCACACTGGTGGGCGAGGGCGACAGGCCAAGAGGCTACGCCGAGGGCATCGAACGCATGGGCACGCGAGCAGGATACCTGAAGTTCCACTGTGTGCTGAGCGAACTGCCCGATTTCTCTCGCTACCTTGGTCAACGTCGTGAACTAGGGGATCGGGCTCTGGCGCAGGTGCGCATCAACCCATCGGTCGAATACTTCGAGCGGGCCTGGTCACAGGCTAGCTCTGGGACACCTGCTGACGAGCCGGTGATGCACATGCAGATACCGACTGTGTACGACGACTCGCTGGTGGCCGCGGATGGGGTAAGCGCCGGTCGTCACGTCGCTTCGGTGTGGGGCCTGTACGCGCCGGTGCGACCGAACGCAGGGTCGTGGGACGACCTGAGGCAGGGCGTGGGGGAGCGACTGATCGACACGATCAACGGGTACGCGCCCAACTTTAAGGACTCGGTGGTGGAGTGGGACCTGTACACGCCCGCCGACCTTCAGGAGCGCATGTACCTGACGGACGGGAACATACGGCATCTGGACATGGTGGCGGGGCAGATGTTCGCTGACCGGCTTTCGTACGACACCCCGATAGCCGGGCTCTACCTTTGCGGGGCGGGCACGCACCCCGGCGGCGAGGTGACCGGAGCGCCGGGACACAACGCTGCCAAGGCGGTGCTGAGGGCGCTCGATGCCGGTGAATTGGCGCGATAGTGCGCGACGGCAATCGTCGGGATATCCGGTTCGCGACTGGTGATAGCCGACCGGCAGTTCGCATCAACTATTGGCGCAAATGTGCGCGCAAAACTACTTGAATGTACATGCATTATGCGCGCGTCAAAATCGGCAGTTCACACCGATGAGAAGGCCTGAGGAGTCGCTGTCAGGCCAATAATCGACCAGATAGTACGCCCGGACATTTGCCTGAAATGTGCGCACAAAACCCATTGACAAATCGAACCAGGCTTCGGACTAAATCCAGACAGTTACCCGGTGAACCGGTGGCTTCGTCGCCTCATGCGAGGGCGATTATCAGGGCCGCAGGATAACAAGTAGAGCAACGTTAGTACGCATAACTGTACGGGAGTCCATCGAACGAGTGTCATAAGGATAAAGGCCTGTATACAGGCCTTACAAAGGTAATGTACGGAAACGCGAAGAAAACACGGATCGGTGATTGGCCCGTACATATGACCGTACAATCGAGAGGAGCAATAGCTTGACGGAGATCATTGCACACAAGGACGCTTATCTACGGGAGATGGACTCGACGGTCATCACCGTCAGGCCAGAGGGCGTGGTGCTGGATAGTACGGTGTTCTACCCTGGCGGCGGGGGCCAACCAGCCGACTCGGGAGTACTGATATCAGGTGATAAGGAATACCGGGTGACGGCACTGAAAAGGATCGACGGTGCGGTCGTTCACCTGGTCCCAAACGACCCGGATGCGCAGTCCGTACAATCCAACGGCAAAAACGATAAAACACTAAGTATTGGCGACGTCGTGCACGGAGTCGTCTATTGGCCGACACGCTACGAGTTGATGAGAACGCACACGGCGCTGCACATTTTGTGCGGAGTGATATGGCGCGACCTGGGGGTCTCGGTGACCGGCGGGAACATGAAGCCGTTAGCCGCGCGGATGGACTTTGAGCTGGCCGAGATGTCGTCCGATTTCGCCGAAAAGATAGAAGAGGCGATCAATAAAGAGGTCGCCGCTGAACGCGATATTCGGGTCGGCCTGCTGCCGAGAGACGAGGCGTTCCAGATACCGGACCTGATACGAACGAAGATTAACCTGCTGCCGCCACAGATAAAAGAAGTCCGTACAGTAGAGATAGTCGGCCTGGACCTGCAGGCAGACGGCGGCACGCACGTCGCGAACACCAGGGAGGTCGGCCGTATTCGCGTGGTCGGCCACGAGAGCAAAGGCAAGGGCAACAAACGGCTGCGCATCGCACTGGACCGGGAGTAGCGGTTTCCCGGTTCACACAGATGTGGCACGAAAGCTGACACAGCGTTAGCTACGAAACGGCCCATACAGACGAGTTTTACGGAGAATAGACATTGACGGACATCGACTTCGAGCAGCTACTTTCCCCCAGCGCACCGGGCATACGGACGAGCGGTGAGTTGCCGAGAGGCAAGTACGACTTCGCCATTGCATACCCCGACCCCGGCACGCTGCCGCTGGACGGCCTACTCCGTTCATTGAAGGACGCACTGAATGAGGAGGGCGCTGGCCTGGCGCTGTACCCGGACGTGCAGGGCTACCCACCGCTGCGGGAGTTCGTTGCAGCCAAACTCAATGTCGACAGGGGCATGGCTGTCGGCCCGGACAACGTGGTGCTGGGCGACGGGTCTAGCCAGCACCTGGCGCAGGTTATCGGCATGTTCGTAGACCCCGGTGACGTGGTGGTGACGGAGGATTACTTCTACTCCGGCACGCTGGGGACGTTCCGCATGAACGGCGCGGACATACGCGGGGTGACCTGCGACGGCGAGGGGATGCTGCCGGACGTGCTTGAGAGCGTTATCGCCGTGGCCGTGCGCGAGGGCAAGCGGCCGAAGATGATTTACACCATCCCGTCGTTCCAGAACCCGCAGGGCTGGACGATGACTCTTTCTCGCCGTCAGGCGCTGATTGACCTGTCGCACAAGTACGGGGTGCCTGTGTTCGAGGACGACTGCTATGTGGACCTGCGCTACGACGGTGAGTCGGTGCCATCTATCCACTCACTTGACCCATCCGGACAAGTTATGTACGTGGGGTCATTCTCAAAGACGGTCGCGCCGGGTGTGCGCATGGGCTACTTCGTGGGCCCCGAAGAGGTTGTCGGGCGCATGCGCACGCTGCGAAAGACGGGCGGCTCCGGCGTGAACCAGCTGACGGCGCTGGCCATAGACCGCTTCGGGCGCTCGGAACTGCCAGCACACATAGTGGCGATTAACGAGGTGCAGCGGACCCGGCGAGACGCGATGACGGCGGCGCTGGGCGAGAATTTCGGCGACCAGGCCGAGTGGACAACGCCGGAGGGCGGGCTGTACCTGTGGATGAAGACGGCCGAGGGCACGGACATAGCTGGGCTGCGAGATGAAGCGTTGAACTCGGGCGTGGGCTACCAGCCGGGGCCGATGTTCGCCCCGGACGGCGTGTCGGGCAAGAACTACGCGCGCCTGTGCTTCGGGTACAACAACCCGACCGAGATTCACGAAGGCATTGCCCGCATGGCCGAGGTGTTCGCCAAAGCCGGGGTGCTTGAGGGGTAACGGGCACATAGGGTCGCCCGGCTGGCTAGTTGGAGCTAAAATGCCCTTTTAGCTTGGTGCTGACTCGCGTTTTCAGCGCCTTTGATTGGGCTTTCAACAGTGCCGCTTCCAGACTCAGGCGCTCGGCGACCGTCCCGGCTGCCAGCAGCATTTGCCGCTCGGTAGGGTCGATGCGCAGGAGCTTGGGGACGTAGTACGAAAGCGCCGCCGGATCGTTGGGCAGGTCCTGTTCGCCCGCCCATCCGCCGCCTAGCCCGGACATGAGCTTGAGCAGTTCACGGGCCGTGCGTTGGACGCTAAGCGCCAGTTGATCGAGATTGCCGGTGCCGGGCTCGTCGTCGAGCATAAGGACGTCGCCGATGGGGTAGGGGTTGTCGGGGTGGCGCGTGACGAGCCGGAAACGCCGCTCGGCCCCCGCCGAGACGAAGAAGCGCCCGTCGCCGACGTCGCTGACCTGGATGATGCGGGCGACGGTGCCGACGTCGTGGGTCTCGGCATGGGCGCCCACCTCTGGCCCTGCCTTTATGAGCACGATGCCGAAGCGGCCGTCGGAGGCCTGGCAATCGTCGAGTAACTGGCGATAGCGGGGCTCGAACACCTGCAACGGGATGGCCTCACGGGGAAACAGCACGGTGTTGAGCGGGAACAGCGGCAGTGCGTTTCGGGTCATCGGCATCGGGCTATGTTTCCCCTTTGCACCTAAATGGCCACGGACAGGATGAGGGATCGGTATGGTACCTGTTTGGGAGACCTTCGTGCCCGTTTGGCACGGCTTGCCGGGCCAGCGCCGAATAGACGGTGCCTGGATCATTGACATCAGGAACGGCTCATTGCTACGATCGAGTAGGTCGCGGGCCAGTCTAAGCCCGCGATTTATGCTGTAAGGCCCCCCTAAATATGCCCTTCGTAAAATCGCTGTTTTGCCGTGAGTGTGGCCGGGAGTACCCGGTTGAGGCCTCGCACGTATGTGAGTTCTGCTTCGGACCGCTCGAAGTGGGCTACGACTATGACGCCATTGCCAGGGTGCTGACTAAAGAGCGCATCCAGGCAGGACCGCTGTCGATGTGGCGCTACCAGGACCTGCTGCCGGTGGGCCGCGAGTCGGGTATAGACATGGGCACGGGGTTCACCCCGCTGATGAAGGCCGACAACCTGGGGCGCAAGTTGGGCCTCAACAACCTGTATATAAAGAATGACAGCGTTAACCCGACGTTCTCGTTCAAGGACCGCGTCGTGTCGGTGGCTACCAATAAGGCGCTGGAGTTCGAGTTCGAGACGCTGGCCTGCGCTTCTACTGGCAACCTCGCCGGGTCTGTTTCGGCGCATGGGGCGAAGGCTGGCCTGGACACGATAGTGTTTTTCCCCTCCGACCTGGAAAAGGGAAAGATTCTGGGCGCGGCCATATACGGCGCGACTCTCGTGGCTGTCGATGGCACGTACGACCAGGTGAACCGGCTGTGCAGCGAGCTGGCCGACAATCACCGCTGGGCCTTTGTGAACGTGAATATGCGCCCGTACTACTCCGAAGGGTCAAAGACCCTGGCCTACGAAGTTGCCGAGCAGCTTGGCTGGCGAGCGCCGGACAGGTGCGTCGTTCCGGCCGCTTCAGGCTCGCTGTATACGAAGATATGGAAGGGCCTGAACGAGTTCGCCGATCTTGGTCTTATAGGCGCGGTGAACACGAAGATGCACCTGGCACAGGCCGAGGGCTGTAGCCCGATAGTCGAGGCGTACAACCAGGACAGCTTCCACGTTAAGCCGGTCAAGCCCAACACGCTGGCCAAGTCGCTGGCCATTGGCAACCCGGCCGACGGCTTCTATTCGCTGAAGACGGCGAAGAAGTCGGGCGGGTCGGCGGAGATGGCTCCGGAAAACGAGATTGTCGAGTGCATCCAGCTACTGGCCGAGACAGAGGGCATATTTACTGAGACGGCTGGTGGCGTGGTTATCTCCGGGCTAAGGAAAATTGCCCGCGAAGGTATAATCGACCCCGACGAGGTGGTGGTGGCGTTCATCACCGGTAACGGCCTCAAGACGCAAGAGGCGGTGGAAAGCCTGGTAGACCCGGTGCACACGAGCCCCGACTACGAGAACTTTGAGACCGCCCTCGCCGCCTTCGAGGCCCGGCCCTAGCCTCGGTCCTAACCGGGGCGTAAGTGGGCGAGGCCTGAACAAGGGCCCGCCAAGCGAGGATTTGATGAAGCGAGTCAAGTTCACCTACGAACAAGAGAAGATCAAGCAGCCGATCATCTATCACCTTGGTCACAAGTTCAAGATAATCACCAATGTTCGCCGGGCCGACGTCCGCGAGGACATGGGCTGGGTGGTGCTGGAACTCGAAGGCGACGAAGCTGAGATACAAAGAGGCCTCGATTGGACCGTCGAGAACGGCGTGCGTATCGACCCCATCGAAGGCGACGTCATCGAAGGATAACTGAGAGGAACTTTCATGAGCATTGAAGTACGAATTCCCGCGCCTTTGCGCCGGGTAACCAACGGCGTAGACAAGGCCACCGTAGAGGCGGCCAGCGTGGGTGCGGTCATCGACGCGTTGGACTCGCAGTTCCCCGGCATTAAGGACCGCCTGTGCGACGACACCGGTGCGCTGCGCAACTTCGTGAACGTCTACGTCAACGGCGAGGACGTGCGCTTCGAGTCGGGCCTCGACACCGCCACCAAGACCGGCGACGAGGTTTCCATAGTCCCCGCAGTCGCAGGTGGCTGCTAGCTAGAATTCTCCAAAGCCCCCAGTCCTGAGAGACATCGCCGAGGGTAATGCCCGGCCTTCGGGGGTTCGTAGGGGGTGGGAACCCCATGCGTGGGGTTTTGGGGGCCAGCCCCCAAAATGTGCCCTTCCTAGCCCCGGCCTTGAGAGGCCAGCCATTTGTCGCGCTGGGCCTGCCTGACACCCTCGTCTGCCGGGGCGTAGCGCGCTAAGAACGCGTCCCTGTATGCGGCCAGCGTGCCAGCGACGATGGCCTCTCGCATCTCCTCCATTAACCGAACCACGAAACGCAGGTTGTGGATCGACCCCAGCCGCAGCGCCAGTACCTCTTTCGCCCGGAACAGGTGACTCACGTAGGCCGCAGTGAAGGTGCGGCAGGTGTAGCAGTCGCAGTTCTCGTCTAACGGCTTGTCCATAGAACGGTACCGGGCCGCCAGTATGTTGATGCGGCCTTCGGGCGTGTAGAGCGAGCCGTTGCGGGCCACGCGGGTGGGTAGCACGCAGTCGAACATGTCGATGCCACGGCTGACGCACTCGACGAGGTCTTCAGGGGAGCCGACGCCCATCAGGTAGCGGGGCCGGTCTTCCGGCAGCAGGTCGGCCGTTGACTGCGTTATCCGGTACATGTCGGCTTTAGGTTCCCCCACGCTAAGCCCTCCGAGCGCGTAGCCGTCGAAGCCGATAGCCGTTATCTCGGCGGCGCTGCGGGCGCGCAGATCGGGCTCGGTGCCGCCCTGGACGATGCCGAACATGGCCTGGCCGGGGCGGGTGCGGGCGGCGACGGTGCGCTCGGCCCAGAGCGTGGTCTTGGTGACAGCTTCCCCCAGTGTTTGACGAGTGGCAGGAAGCGCGGCACACCAGTCCAGCGGCATGGCGATGTCGGAGCCGAGTCTCTCCTGGTGGCTCACTACTGACTCTGGCGTGAAGGTGTGCTTCGACCCGTCGATGTGCGAGGTGAAGACGATGCCGTCGTCGTTGATTTTGCGCATGCGCTCCAGGCTGAAGCCCTGGAAGCCGCCGGAGTCGGTGAGGATGGGGCCAGGCCAGGCCATGAAGCCGTGCAGCCCGCCGTGTTGCTCGATTACTTCCAGCCCCGGCCGCAGGTACAGGTGATAGGTGTTGCCCAGCACTATTTGCGACCCGGCGCCCCTAAGATCCACCGGATCTAGTGATTTCACGGAACCCTGGGTGCCCACGGCCATGAAGGCGGGGGTTTGCAGTTCGCCGTGGCCCGTCGTCAGACGCCCGGCGCGGGCGAGGCCGTCAGATGCGTCCAGTGTGAATTTGGCTACAGAGGCCAAGGCTATGAGGAGACGACGGCCCGGATGGCCGCGTCGACCGTGTCGTCGGAGATTCCTGTCCGCACTACTGCGTGACCTAGACCGTCGAGCAGCACCCAGCGCACGCGGCCCTGGCGTACTTTTTTGTCGGACAGCGTGGCAGCCTTGAGGGCGTCGATGTCGACGCCGGTGGCGGCGACGGGCAGCCCGTAGGCTTCTAGCACGGCGCGTTGCCGGGTAAGCTCAGTTTCGGTGAGCATGCCCAGCTCGACGGCCATGTGCGCCGCCGCCATCATGCCGATGCTGACCGCTTCGCCGTGCAGGAAGCGGCCGTAACCGGTCGTCGATTCCAACGCATGGCCGAGCGTGTGCCCGTAGTTTAAGAGCATGCGGACACCGAGAGTCTCGTGTTCGTCGCGGGAGACGATGTTGGCCTTTATGGCAACGCTGCGCCGGATTAAGCGGGTCGCAAGTTCGGGGTCAAGTGCCTTGAGCGCTTCGACGTCGCGGCTCATGTCGTCGAGCAGGTCGTTATCTAGCGCCAGGGCGTGTTTGACGACCTCGGCCCAGCCCTCGGTCAGGATGCGGAGCGGCAGCGTTTTTAGGGTGGCTATGTCCGCCAGCACGAATTTTGGCTGGTGGAATGCGCCGACGAGGTTTTTGCCCTGCCGCAGGTCAACGCCGGTCTTGCCGCCCACCGAGGCGTCCACCATTGCCAGCAGCGTGGTGGGCACCTGCACGAATGGCAACCCCCGTAGATACGTTGCCGCGATGTAACCCGCCATGTCGCCGACGACGCCGCCGCCGACCGCGACGATGAGGTGCCCGCGTTCAGCCCGGCGACCGGCCAGCCAGCGATACACCAGTTCGACGGTTTGCAGTGTTTTATTGCCCTCGCCCGCGGGCAGGATGAAGATGTGCGCGGCGATGCCGGACGCCTCCAACGACGCCTGCGCCCGGCGGGCGTGGCGAGAGGAACCCTCGTCGGCGATGACGTAGGCAACGTCAGGGCCGACGATTTTGCGCGCTCGCTCGCCCACGCTGCCGAGCCCGTCGAAGCCCACCCAGATGGGATAGTCGCCGGAGCCGGTGCGCACTACCGCCGCCAGGTCGTCTTGTTGCCCGAATTCGGCCCTGTCCCCGGCACTAAGAGTTCGCAACGCCCGCACGACTTCGTCTGCCACGGCCTGGGGTGACAGGCGGTCTGTGTGCACTGTCCAGTCGGCCCTGGCGTACAGGTGCTGACGCTCAGCTTTGAGATCGCCCACAGAACGCCCAAGCAGGTCGAGGTCGATCATGGGGCGCACCGGCTCGGCCTCGCCGTCGGCCACCCGGCTGGCGATGGTCTCAGGCCGTGCTTCCAAGCACACGACCACACCCGAGCGCGCCATTAGCTGCCAGTTGCGCTCTTCGGTGACAATGCCGCCGCCGGTGGAAACGACGCTGTGCGTGCCCCTGGCGATGGAGGCCAGCACTTCGTGCTCGACATCCCGGAAACCCTCTTCGCCTATGTCGGCGAAGATTTTGTCGATGGTGGTGCCCGACCGGCGCACTATCTCGTCGTCGGTGTCGATGAACGTCCAGCCCAGCGCCTGGGCAACGTCGCGGCCGACGGTGCTTTTGCCGGAACCGGAGAAGCCTATGAGGTACAGGTTGCTGTTGTTCATGTCGTCATCATTTTTCTGAGAGAGCCTCTTCACCCGCCTGAAACATGACGTCTATGGGCGCCTCACGGCCTGTCCATAGCGTGAAGGCGACCGCGCCCTGGTAGATGAGCATGGGCAGGCCGCCCAGCACCCTGGCACCGCGGGCCCTTGCGTCCCTGAGAAGGGGTGTGTCAGGAGGACTGTAGACGATGTCGTTCACCAGCGCGTCGGAGGGGATGAGCGCAGCGGGCAAGGGCGAGTCGCCCGCGCTTTCGCCGCTGCTCATGCCGATGGACGTGGAGTTGACGATGAGGTCGGCGGCCGCGGCCGGTGCGGAGATGTCTTCGGGATCGAGCGACAGGGGCACGACGTCCCGGCCCAGTTCGGAAGCAAGAGCCTCGGCACGGGACCGGGTGCGGTTGGCGATGATGAGCGACGCCGCCCCTTCGTCGATGAGGGCGTGGGCCAGCGCCTTGGCCGCGCCACCGGCACCTAAGAGCAGGGAGCGCTTGCCTGCTGCATCGAAGTTGGCTCGCTCGCGTAACGCGGCGATGAAGCCGTCGCCGTCGGTGTTGTGGCCGATGAGCCTGCGGTCTCTGACGACGATGCAGTTAACGGCACCGATGGCGTCGGCTTTGGGCGTTACTTCGTCCATAAGCCCGATGACGGTCTCTTTGTAGGGGATGGTTACTGAAGCGCCCAGGCAGTCGTCCGTACGCATGCCGCTGACAAGGCCGTCAAGGTCACCGGGCACCGTCTCCCACACCTCGAAGCGCGCGTCTATGCCCAGCGCGTCGAGGGCGGCCTGGTGCATGGCGGGCGATATGGAGTGGGATAGGGGGTAGCCGATGACCCCGAGTCTGGACGTCACGCTTCGATTTTACGCGCTAGAGCCAACAGCAGTCGTGGGGTTTTTGCGGCTCAGGCGTTCAGATAGTCGAGGTAGCGTTGGAGGATGACGGCCGCCGCTGCCGAGTCGATGGATGCCTTGTTGCGGGACGGCTTCTTGCCCGCGGCCCGCAGCATTCCCTCGGCTTCGACGCTGGACATGCGTTCGTCTTGCTCGCGCACGGGCACATGCGACTGGTCGGCCAGGGCCTTCACAAATTCGCGGGTAATCAGTGCTTGTGATCCTATAGCACCAGACAGAGAGATGGGCATGCCAACGACTATCTCCAGCGCCCCGGACTCTGCGGCGAAGCGCAGCAAGGCGTCTATGTCGGAAGACGTGCTCTTGCGAGTAAGCGTCTTTACGGGAGTCGCGAGAATGCCGAGCGGGTCGCTCCGCGATAGGCCGATGCGCTTTTCGCCCACGTCGACGCCGACGTAGACTCGATTTATAACTCCCATTGGGAGCGTGCTCTCTTCCGGAGGGGGGCGGGCACTAGCTTTCTAGCCCGTTTTTCACCAGGCCCGGCACCTCTGCCAGCGCGTCGTCTAGCTTGTTGGCGAGCTTGCCGCCCGCCTGGGCCACGTCCGGCCTGCCGCCGCCGCCTCCCTGCATTACCTTGGCCGCACCGCTGGCGATGGTGGATGCGTCCAGACCTCGTTCGATCAGGTCTTTTGTCACCATTGCCACTATTTGCGGTCGGTCGTTCAGCACCGCACCCACGACGACGACTCCGCTGCCCAGCTTGCTGCGCAGCCAGTCGCCCACCTCGCGCAGGCCGTCGGCGTCGGTGGCACCGGCGCGAGCCGCAATGACGGCGACGCCGCTCACGTCTTGTTTGGCGTCCAACAACCCGGCGGCGGACTGGAGCGCGTTGGCGCGGGACGCCGACTCAACCTCGCGGCGCAGGCGGTCGTTCTCTTCCATGAGGCGACGGACGCGCTCTTCTACGTCGCTGGTTGAAGTTTCCAGCGCCCTGGCCACGCGCTCTTCCCGGCCGAAGCGGTCCCACACGGTGCGCTCGGCGTTGCGGCCGGAGACGGCTTCGAGGCGACGAATGCCGGAGCCGATGCTCTGCTCGGTGAGGACGTATACGGTGCCGATTTCGCCGGTCGCCCGCACGTGGGTTCCTCCACACACTTCGAAGCTAAAGGTCGTGCCGTTGGCTATCTCGACGAGCCGAACCTTCGCTTCGTACTTGTCGCCGAAGAAGGCGAGCGCGCCCCGCTCGATGGCGTGGGTGTAGTCGTCTTCGGTGGACTCGACGCGGGCGTTGGCCCGGATTTTTTCATTCACCAGCCGCTGCACCAGTTCCATTTCTTCGCGGTCCACCGCTTTGGGGTGGGTGAAGTCGAACCGCAGGCGGTCGGGGGCCACGTGCGAACCCGCCTGCCGCACGTGAGTGCCCAGGACCTGCCGCAGGGCGGCGTGCACGAGATGCGTCGCCGTGTGGTTGCGGGCGGTGTCTTCCCGGCGTACGGGGTGGACGTAGCTGCTGACGGTTTCGCCCAGTCGCACGGTGCCCTGGGTCACCTGCCCGAAGTGGACGATGAGGCCGGGCATGACGGTCTGGGTGTCGTTGATCGTTAGCTCGCCATTGGGAGCCGAGACCTCGCCCGCGTCGCCGACCTGGCCGCCACCTTCGGGGTAGAAGGGCGTTTCGCGCAGGACGATCTCGACGGTTTGGCCCTCGCTCACCTCACCGACGACCTCGTCGTCAGCGATGAGGCCGACGACGACGGTCTCGGCGGCTAGCTGGCCGTAGCCGAGAAAACCAGTCGCACCGACGGCGAGGCTTTCGTAGACCTTGATTTTGGAGCGGTCGCCGCCGAACTTGCCCGTGGCCCGGCCCCGCTCGCGCTGGGCCTCCATTGCCGCCTCGAACCCGGCGACGTCTACTTCAACGCCTCGCTCGCGGGCGATCTCCGAGGTTATTTCGAGGGGGAAGCCGTAGGTGTCCCACAGCTTGAACGCCTGGTCGCCCGGCAGATCTCCGCCTTTGTCTAACTCACCTGCGAGGAAGGCGTTGCCCTGGAGGAAGACCTGCTGGAAGCGGTCCTCTTCCAGCTTGAGCACGGTCTTGACGAAGTTGTCGTGCAGCGTCAATTCAGGGTATGCAGATCCCATTTTCTTAATCACCACATCTGCAATGTCACCGAGGAAGGCGTCTTGAAGGCCCAGCCTGCGGCCGAAGCGGATGGCCCTGCGGATGACGCGCCGCAGCACGTAGCCGCGGCCCTCGTTGCCGGGCACGACGCCGTCAGCAATGAGGAAGGTAGCACTGCGGGCGTGCTCGGAGACGACGCGCATGGCGATGTCGACCGGGGAGGGCTCGTCCTTGCCCGGACCGGGCGCCTCGCCGGGTCCCCTGAAGCCGCTGTAGGTCTGGCCGGATAGCTCTTGCAGCTTCTCGATGACCGGGCGGAACAGGTCGGTGTCGTAGATGTCCCGCGCGCCCTGTAAAACTACGACCAGGCGCTCAAGGCCCATGCCGGTGTCCACGCTCGGCGCTGGAAGGGGCGTGCGAGTGCCGTCCAGGTGGTGGTAGTACTGCATGAAAACGAGGTTCCACAGTTCGACGAAGCGTCCGCACGTTTCGCCGGTGGCCTTAACGATGTTGGCGCAGTTGGGGCCGCAGTCGGGCCGCTGGCAGCCGAAGCCTGCACCAAAGTCGTAGTGCAGCTCGGAACAGGGGCCGCAGGGGCCTTCGTCGCCCGCCGGTCCCCACCAGTTGTCGGCGTCGCCGAAGCGCCAGATACGGTCTTTTGGTACGCCTGCGTTTTGCCACAGCACCTCTGCATCGTCGTCAGTTGTGTGCACGGTGATGGCGAACTTTTCCTGGGGAAGCCCCATACCTTTGGCCAGGCATTCGAGGGCGAATGCGATTGCGCCCTCTTTGAAGTAGTCGCCAATGCTGAAGTTGCCCAGCATTTCGAACAGCGTCAGGTGAGTCGCGTCGCCCACCTCGTCGATGTCCACCGCTCGGAACGATTTTTGGGACGACGTCAGTCGGGGGTTGGGCGGCTCGGCCTCCCCGGCGAAGAATGGCTTGAACTGCACCATGCCCGCGCTGGTGAGTAGCAAGGTTGGGTCGCCCACGGGTATCAGGGAAGAACTGGCGACCCTGAGGTGGTCGTTGGATTCGAAGTAGGAGAGGAAGGCCTCGCGTATCTGTTCGCTGGTCAGTTCGTTCATCGCCTCATCATATAATTAACTCCCCGCTCCCGGTCGCACGTAAGCGAGTGACAGATGGGGAAGCAGCCACCTCAATAACCATGGACGCACACGCCGCCACACCTCAGCCCAACCCCGCCTCAAGTGGCGGTAGGTCGCGCCTGCCGTTCGGACGGCCAGGGCCGCGACTTGTCGTCAGCTGGCTCATCATCGCCATCGCCCTGGCACTGGCGCTGGGCGTGTACTCTGGGATACTCGGCGGCGCGTGGATAGACGCCGTCGCCCGCTGGACGGCGCGCTGGTCGAGCGGCATGCTCAACGCCATCGGCTTTGAGACGACGGTGACCGGGACGATACTGTCTTCGGACTCGTTCGCGGTGAATGTGGTCACCGAGTGCACGTCTATCGGGCCGTTGCTGCTGTTTCTCGGGGCCGTGGCCGCGCACCGGACGTCTCTTAAAAACAAACTCTACGGGGCCGGGCTGGGCATAGTAATTTTGACCGGGGTAAACCTGGTCAGGATTGCCAGCCTGTTTTGGATAGGGTCGGTGTGGCCCCAGCATCTCGGTATTGCTCACTTGCTCATATGGCAGTCGGCGATGATTTTGCTGGCGATTGTGCTGTGGCTGTACTGGGCGGACAGGTTCGCCGATGCAAGGCAGTCGTAACCTAGCGGTATTCGCCGTCCGGGCCCTGGCGGTGCTGATCGCCGTTTCGCTGGTCTGGGTGGCGCTGGCCGACCCCTACAACGAGTTTCTCGTTACCGTGGCGTCGCCAATTTCCCCTGGTCAGACCGAGACCCGCGTATTCGACTCGGACATTGTCTATTTGGGAACGGGGCTCTCTACGCCGGTGACGGTGCGGGGGCTGACGCTGCACTGGGGGCTGGTGCTCATCGTCACGCTGGTGGCGTCGGTGACGGGCATTTCGCTGAGAGAGAGAGCCGCCTCGCTACTGGGCCTGGGGGCGCTGGTCATCGTCACTCATGTGCTCGCCGTTGGCCTGCTGCCGCACGGCTACGTCTGGGCGGCGAACCCTGGCTCGCCGGGCTGGGAAATGACGCTGGCGGAGGGGCTTTACAGCGTGTACTGGGGGCTGGCGCCAGCGATGATTGCCGGGGTGTGGGCGCTGCGGTTCTGGCTGCGAAGGGTGCGGGAAGCAGAAAAGTCCCGGCCGACCCACGGGGGCCAAACCGGGACTTCAAATACGGGTTCGGACCCGGCTTAGTGCTCTAGATGGAGCTAGACTCCAACTGGAACCTGCCGGGAAGGAATGCCGTTACTTCGCTTTACCGATCCTAAAGACGGTGCTCCCGCATACGGAGCAGGTGCCCCGCGTGGCCGGTCGGCCGTTCTTCAATGTGACCGCTTCGGGGTCTTTGATCTCACGATGCTCGCGACACTTCAGACAATACACCTGCAATGGCGCACCTCCAATTAATTTTTCGCTGCCAGGTAAGCGCGCTCGGTTCACACTCTACCTAGGCAACGGGCGTCATTATAGATACGGACCCCTTCCTGCACAACACCCAAAAGGGTGATACTTTTGCTGCCTGGCCCAAACCGGGCCAAATTTGCCAGAGTCAGATCGACTGGCAAAACCGCTTCGAACTCCGAAGGAGACTGGAAAAGTGACAGAAACTGTTCTCATTACCGGAAGTTCAGGCGCTCTTGGAAAAGTGCTGGGAAATGCACTTTCAGATCGCTTTGTCGTACGGGGCGTTGACGTCCGACCGTCCGACCACATCGACACGACCGCCGCCGACATGAGCGATTTGGAGGCTGTGAAGGACGCATTTTCCGGGGCAGACGTGGTTATTGACCTGGCCGCGAAAGCCGACCAGTTCATTGGCTGGGACGAGGCCTACCAGAACAACTACGCCGCCACCCGCAACGCCATTGAGGCGGCTCACAGCGTTGGCGCGCGCAGGCTGATTTTCGCCAGTTCGAACCATGCGGTGGGCAATTTTGAGATGGACTCGCCGTATCGGGAGATAGTGGCGGGGGATTATGCGGGCCTGACGCCGGGCGGCTTCGAGCGGGTGGGCGCTGACTGCCCCATTCGGCCCGACGGTGCCTACGGTATCGGCAAGGCGCTGGGTGAGTCGCTGGGGCGCTACTACTCCGACGTGCACGGGCTGTCGGTGATGTGTCTGCGCATTGGCACAGCGAACGTGGAGGATCGGCCGCTGACGCTGAGGAACCTGGCGACGTTCCTTTTCCACAAGGACCTGATCCAGCTGGTGACCCGGTGCATTGAGGCCCCGCCCTCGGTGCGGTTCGGCATCTACTACGGTGTGTCGAACAACCTGTGGCGCTTCTGGGACATCGCCAACTCGGAAAGCGAGATTGGCTACCGCCCGACGGAGGACGCCGAGCGCTTTCGGGGCGACTTCGCCTAACGAGGCTCCGGGCTCTAGTTAGGTCGAATTAGGGCCCGGCGGCAGTGGGAGACGCCGTCGACCGTGCACCAGTAGGTGACCATGAGGTCGCCCGTCTCCAATAACACGCCGCCCATCTTGCCGAAGCCCTGCGCCATGTTGGTGGCGAGCGCGTCGCTCCTGTCAGGAGTGCCCAATAGTGCCTCGTCGCCCGCGTCGAAGATGACGATTTCTTCTTCGAAGCGCTCGTAGCCGATGGACAGTCGAACGCCCTCGGGCTCGGTTCGGTGGGTGTACAACACCGCGACCCGGCCATCTGGCAGGGCTACTGGCGCAGACGCCTGGCCTATAAGCCCGGTGGGCCGGAGCTCGGGCCAGGTCCTGCCGTCGTCCTGAGAAAGGGTGAAATGGATGGACAGGTCGGCGTTGGCCTCGGCGTCACTCACCCACATGGTCTCGTAGATGCGGCCTCGCCCATGCGCACCAGGGAGCAGGACGGTTCCGGAGTGGTCCCAGTGAATGTATCGGCCGGTCGGGTCGTCGGCGACCACCGCCATTTCGGGCCAGGCCTGTCCCTGATCTGAAGAAAATATTGCTGCCGCCTTCTGGTCGAGAGGGCTGGTGGCACCGGTGGGCAGCCAGGTCTCGAAGGGGTACATCCAGCGGTCGTCGCTCAGCATGAGCAACACGCCTGAGCCGTTGCAGGAATACCGGTCCGGGTCCAGCGGCGGCGAGAGGGGAATGGGCGGCCCCCACGTCCGGCCTTTATCTTCGGACCAGGCCAGGAACATTTCGCCGCGCTGCACGGTGCGGGTGGCCGGGTCGAAGGTGGTGGGGGGATGAGTCGGTCTCGAACCGGGTGCCGGTGATGAGCAGTCGTCCGTCGCTAGCTACATAGATGTGGGGGGGGTGCGGTAGCACCAGCCGTCGTCGGGCTAGGGCGTGATCGGGTCGGTCCAGGTGTGGCCGCCGTCGTCTGATCGGAAGACTTCGAAACGGCCGTCCGGGGCGACGAGCGTGGACGCGACGAAACGGGTTCCAATAAGTTCACCAGAGGGCAGGGGAGTGACGGCGGGCATGTACGCGCCGCCGCTGGTCGGCATGGGGCCGACGAGGCCTGTGTCAACGATCTTCAACAAGAGTTATTGGCCGCTATTCGCCGTCTAGCGCTTTGATCTTGTTCAGGCGGCGAATGTACTTCTCTTCGGGGATGAAGGTAGCCCCGAGGAACGCCGAGACGATTTCCCGGGCGATTTCGCCGCCGACGATGCGGGCACCGAGGCACAGCACGTTCATTTCGTCGTGCTCAACGCCCTGGTGAGCCGAGTAGGTGTCGTGGCAAACCGAGGCCCGCGCGCCCCTGACCTTGTTGGCCGTGATGGCCGCGCCGACGCCGCTGCCGCAGATCATGATGCCGCGCTCGGCGGTGTCCCCGACGACGGCCCTGGCGACGGCCTCGGCGAAGTCGGGGTAGTCGTCGAGCGGGTCGACTTCGTGCGCCCCCACGTCAACAGGTTCGTGGCCCAACGCCCGGATAAAGTCGGACAGTTCGCTCTTAAGGGGGTATCCGCCGTGGTCCGCGCCGATAGCTACTCGCATGGGGTGAGTTTATGCCGGGGTGTGCGTTGCGGCAAATTGGGCCGGGGCAAATGGGGGGTGGCAAATTGGTGATGGGGATGTGTGCGGGTTCGGCAGCCGCGCCATCCTCCGTGGGGGCGCGACGGGAACTGGTCACGAGCGGGCCGATGGAGTATGCGAGGCTTACGGCAACCGCTCCATAAACCCTTCCAGACGCTCATTCCAAACACCCATTTGTCCCCAAACTCGCTCTCGGCTTTCTGGCATTAACCCCGAGTATGTGGCCTGAGGCTGTTCACCTAATGCGATCTCTTCCCACCAATTGAGAGTGGCCGGTCCAAGATTGTTCCTGACAAACGCTTTCGCCCTGAAAAACCATTCTTCAACCACGTCATCGTTGGGAGGTAAGTTTGAAACATCCCGCTGGATGCTGCGGCCTTCTTTGATTAGTGAGGCGAGTACAGCGCGTTGATCTATCTCAGGCTTATCGCCTAAAGACACTGGCCCAGATTTTCCCGACAGGCGTTCATAGGATAAACACAGGTTGGTAAAAAGTTTCGGCCGTTCTATGGCCCGGTAGTAAGTGGTCGTTCTGACGTGTGGGTCGTGCCCATGCGGGTAGCCCGTTTCGATTCTCGCCCACCCACGTTTTGTGTCGTTGGGGTGTCCAATGAGCATCCCAACGATTAACGGCCCGTCGTACCAACGGACCTCGGTTCCGGCGGCTTCCTCGGCCCGCCGTGTCGCGTATAACACGTCTCCTCTCGCCTGTTCCGGGGCAATGTCATATACAGGGGCGACAGCCTCAATCGCCTTGGGGTGGGTGAGGACAAGCCGCTTTATGTGCCCCTCTCGCCAAATGTCTTGGCGGGCTGCCCCTTGGCCGAAATGCCACTGTGCCCTTATTTCATCTGTTTTCTTGACTACTTCGGTAATAGTGCCTAACGCCCGGTCGGCATCGTCTTTTGTGTCATAAAACTCGGCAATTGACTTCGGAGATTTCCTGAGCAACAGGCCGCCAATGATGCCTCCCCCGAACACAAACATAACTGGCGCAGCTACACCAACAACTCCGACCCACAGCAAAACCTGAACACCAAGAGTTTGACTGGTAATTACGGCAAATGTGGCGAACAGGACGGTGCCCGCGAAAGAGGCGATCAACCCATACACCCGATAGGCGTTCATCGCCCATTTAAAACCGTTGATGGTGGTTTTAGCTGCCTTACGAAATTCCATGAAACGGATTCTACACAGGCGAACTCATGTGCAAGTTCCCGAAAGACTTATCTCTCACACACGCCGAAGGCTCGCCCGTATCATTGCTGCCATGTACGAAGTAACGAATCGCTGGCGCAGGGACCGGATGCGGCTGGTGAAGATGCTGGCGGACCCGCTGACGGCGTCGAAGTACTCGTCCAGTTTGTACCTGACGCCTGGGTCGTGCGAGGCGGTGCTGACGGACCGGCGCGAGGGGCTGCTGACGGGCGGGATGCGGGCCGACATGGCCGAGATTGTGGAGACGACGAAGCCGGGGGAGACGGGGCTGTGCCTGTTCGCCGGGCCGGATGGGTACCTTGCCGTCGTGCCGCCGTTCGCTATCGAGGCCGATCACGAGGCCCGGGCGTTCGAGCCGGGTCCGCTAATTGACTTGCTAGAGAGGGATCGGACGGTGCTGGTGGTGCTGGTTCGGCTGGGGCATTACTCGATTGGCTTGCTGCACGGCGACAAGGTGCTGGCGTCGAAGTCGGGCACGCGGCACGTGAAGAATCGACACCGCAAGGGGGGCTCGTCGCAGCGCCGCTTCGAGCGCAGTCGGGAGCGGCTGATGCGCGAGTTCTTCGACAAGGTCTGCGTGGAGGCGCGTCGGCTGCTGGAGGGCGAGCCCCAAAAGCAGGGGGCACCGCCGCCGACGGGCAAGATGCCCCAGTACGTGATCTACGGCGGCGAGGCACAGACGGTCAGGGGGTTCCGCGAGCGCTGTGAGTATTTGGAACGTCTCAAGGCTCCGGCGCTGGCGCGGCTGCTGCCGGTGGACCGGCCAGGGCACAAGGTGATGCAGGCAATGGGAGCAGACATCTACTCAAGCGCGACGTTGTGGTTGAGCAAGGCCGACCATGCCGCTCTTGTCTCGTTTCGCTGACGGGAGTCAGCGAATCATCACGCCTGGCGCACTAGCGCGCTACTGCGCTGTGTAGCCGCCGTCGACTATTAGCGGGGCCCCAGTGACGAAACTCGACTCGTCGGAGGCCAGGAAGAGCGCACAGTTGGCGATCTCTTCTGGCTGTCCCAGGCGGCCAATGGGGTGCAGGTCTATTAGCGCCGCGTTCTGTTCCGGGTCCGACGTGAGCGCTACGGTGAACGGCGTTTCCACGAAGCCGGGGTTGATGCAGTTCACCCGCACGCCCTTGGGGGCGAGGTCTACAGCAAGGTTCTTTGTCAGCAGCAATACGCCGCCCTTCGACGGGTTGTAGGGAGAAAAGCCGCTGCCGGTGCGGCCGTTGTAGCCGACCAGACCCATGATGGACGACAGGTTGATGATGGACCCGCCTCCGCTCGCGATCATGGCGTCGGCAGAATGCCTGCAAGCGAGGTATGTGCCCTTGAGGTTCACGTCGATGACGGCGTCCCACACGCCCTCTTCGTCCTTGTCGGCCACCGCTGCCATGCGCGGGTTCAGGCCAGCGCTGTTCACCAAAATGTGCAGGGCTCCGTAGGCCTTTAGCGTCCGGGCCACAACGGCTTTTACCGACGCGGTCTTGGTGACGTCCATTGCCATGCCGGTGGCCTTTGCGCCCGTCGCGACTATTTCGGCGGCGGTCTTGTCGGCGGCTTCCTGGCTCAGATCGGCTACCACTACGTTAGCGCCGTGCTCGCCGAACAGCAGGCCGGTGGCGCGGCCGATGCCCGAAGCGCCGCCGGTGATGATGGCGGTTTTGCCCGCAAGTCTCTTGGTCATCTGGTTATTTCTCCCCAATCGCCGCTTCTGGAGTCGGCGACCAGTCTGGTGGCCGGTAAACGGGGCAATGATATCCGAAATATCATTGAACTATTTCTTATACTTGTTCGAAAATATGAAGGCGACCGAGGGACGGCCAAGTCGCTAGCTGGAGACAATGGAGACCATAGGCTCGCCGGAACAACTTACCCTCATTCGCGACTTCGCCATCATCATGGCGGTCGCGGGGGTTGCGGTCGTCATTTTCAAGCGCCTGCGCCAGCCATCCATACTTGGTTACCTGGTTGCAGGGGTCCTGGTTGGACCGTTCACTTTCCCCAGCCCGCCGGTAGCCAATATTGAGATAGTTCGGCTGCTGGCCGATCTCGGCCTCGTATTGTTGCTATTTGCGGTCGGCATGGAGTTCGGCTGGCGGCGCATACGCCAGGTCGGCTTCGGGGTGCTGCTGATAGGCACCATCGAGATGCTGGTGATGATCGCGGTGGGGTACCACATTGGCAAGCTGCTGGGGTGGAGCCCGATCGAGGCCATCTACTTAGGCTCGGCCCTGGCCATATCGAGTTCGGCCATTCTGATAAAGGTGCTGCGCGACTCGGGCAAGCTGACCACGCGCGCGGGCAAGCTGATCGTAGGTTTGCTGGTGGTCGAGGACTTCGTGGCGGTGATACTGCTGACGCTGCTGTCCGGCGTGGCCACCTCTGGCGCCGCCGACCTGGGCGACGTGGGGCCGCTGGTGCTGAAGCTGGTCATCTTCACAGTCGCGTCTGTAGCCATAGGCGCGGTTATCGTTCCAAAGCTGATCTCTTACATTCACAAGTTCCACTCGTCAGAGACGCTGGTACTGGCGGCGCTGGCGCTGTGCTTCGCCCTGGCGCTGCTGGGTGAGGAACTCGGCCTTTCGGCGGCGGCCGGTGCGTTCTTGATCGGGGCTGTAATCGGTGACACCAAAGAAGCCGAGCAGATGACCCGCAGCATCGCGCCCATTCGGGACATGTTCGGGGCGCTGTTCTTCGTGTCCATTGGCATGCTGATAAACGTGCACGT